>Ga0209382_10000491_pt1 | contig 65242 bp, 59 predicted proteins | sample SoiMetdeltSBSDD5_FD_187599 | JGI IMG/M metagenome (GOLD analysis project Ga0209382, IMG submission 187599) | Bulk soil microbial communities from a Populus tree surrounding site in Tennessee, USA - Soil MetaG P. deltoides SBSDD5 (SPAdes) (version 2) | ecosystem: Environmental > Terrestrial >...
GGACCCCTAGACCGCAGGCTTTATTACCGGGTGTAGACACGGAGAATCTACACTAAACTCGTCACGGAGTTGTCCCATTCCCATTGACACTTTCCGGGAGACTGGTGTCATACTTGCTCCTTTTACGCGGTATGGGTCGCCTCAGTTGAACGCAATAGAGAGTGAATCTCTGCTCTAACTGTTCCAGGTTTTCGTCAGCTTCTCTCATGTGTCTGATCCCCGGCTTTAAATAAAAAATGCGAGTCGAGAGAGACTCGCACTATAGCTCACTAACCAGGGGTGTCCCTAGTTACATCAACTACCAACTCGCCTAATATCTATACCAGATATTAGTTAAGGGAGTTGGATAAGTTTATGCGCGGACTTTGCTAGGAACAGCTAGCTTATTCCAGTCCACCTTAGCGAGTGCCACCTCGATGAAGGGATTATGAAATAAGTGGGAGCAATTTTCAATTCAACCTTTGACCTACTTTTAACCCCTCAATTAACCCCAAAACAGTACGAGTGCCTATGTCTTTGTAGGCAGATGTCTATTTACTGTTGTTCTGAAAGCCTGTATAAATATAAGCGGCAGGGTGATCTCCATGTGATAGCAATATCTCAGTTGAACACCCACCCAAGACAAACAGGCTGAGAGTGCCACCTCGATAGCCTGTTTTGTTTTAAAGGCTAACATAGAAGACCGTAGGGCAAAGAGCTATCCAATTTTTGGTCGCTTTTTAACCCCTCAATTAACCCTAAAACAATACAAGTGCCTATGTCTGTTTAGATGGATGTCTATTTACTCTACCCTGCAATTGCATTAGAACTATAAACATAAGTGGCAGGGTGATCCTCATGAGATAGCAATATCTCGGTTGAACACCTACCCAAGACAAACAGGCTGAGAGTGCCACCTCGACAGCCTGTTTTGTTTTTAATGTCTAGAAGTTTTTTGGCGGGAGAAAAGCGAAAAGGCCACGGGGCAAAAGCTGAACTATTTATCCTTCGGAGGACGACCCAGGAAATATTTGAGTACTATGCCAAGCGCTGAAGCGACAAGCGCCAGGGCTGTGTTGAGTAGTTGAGTAGGTGGCTGATGTTGAGTGATGGCTTGATCAATCACTTTGTAAAATAGGCAAGCGACTATCACACTAATTGCAGCCCTGGTGAACTCGCGGATTGTTTCGTTGAACATCCCCAGCTGCTTTTGTGTCAGCTTTTTTGTTGGGCGATCTGATAGTGGAGGAGAACTATTATCGGCAGGCTTATATTTTTTCATTGGGAACGTCGAGAGCGCTGGATAGAGAAGACGAAGATGGTCATGATTACCATCCCTAAAAGAAATGCTATGACGTAATTTGCTAAGCCTGCCATAGGTTACCTTCCTCTCCAAAAATAAAAAGTGCGAGTCAAGGCGGACTCGCACCAGATAATCATGGTGTCTAGCGTGTATCCTGAGTGCCACCTCGGTGGTATTATACGGAGTATTCGAGTCTGATTTCAATCTATCTGATGCAACAATTTTTAACCCCTCACCTAATGCCCCTTATTAGCCTATGACTCCTACTGAACATGACTTCGATTCCTATCGCTCCCCTGTCCTCGCCCGTCGAGGCATGGTTGCTTCCAGCCAGCCGTTGGCCTCGCAGGCTGGCCTCTCCATCCTCATGCAAGGCGGCAATGCAGCCGATGCGGCGGTGGCGACGGCGGCGGCGCTGAACGTCACGGAGCCGAACTCCACCGGCCTCGGCGGCGATTGCTTTGCGCTTTTCTACGAGGCGCGCAGCGGGCGCGTCACAGCGCTCAACGGATCGGGCCGTGCGCCGCGCGCGCTCACGATTGATCTTATCCGGAAGCAACGTCTTGCTTCGAGGCAGAATGGGCTGAAAGATCCTTTCCACGCGCATGCGGTCACCGTCCCCGGCACGTGCGCGGGTTGGTGCGATTTGATCGCTCGTCATGGCTCCATGCCCCTGGCCGACCTCCTGGCTCCCGCCGTTCGACTGGCGGAAGATGGTTTTCCGGTCGCGCCAATCACGGCTTATAGCTGGGCGTTGGGGGCGGAAGAAGTGTTGAAATCTGCGCTCGGCGGGCAAGCGCTGACGATTAACGGTCGCGCGCCACGGGCCGGAGAAATCTTCCGCAACCCCGGCCTCGCGCGCGCGCTTCGCCTCATCGTGGATGGCGGTAAGGAAGCTTTCTACACCGGCGAGATCGCAGAAAGCATCGTGCGCACTGTCCAACAGGCGGGCGGCGTGATGACTCTGGACGATTTGGCCGCACACACCTCCACCTGGGATGAGCCGATCAGCATCGTTTATCGAGGGATGCGCGTTTGGGAGTGCCCGCCAAATGGACAGGGTCTCGCCGCGCTGCTCACGCTCAATATTTTGGAGGGCTTTGATCTCTCGCACCAAGACCCGTTGAGCGTGGATCGCTGGCATCTACTTATCGAAGCCATGCGCCTCGGTTTTGCGGATACGGCCTGGTACGTCGCCGATCCCACGTTCTCGGATGTGCCTCTGAGCGGATTGCTTTCCAAACAATACGCCACCGAGCGACGCGCGTTGATTAATCCTTCAAAAGCTGCCCTCGATCCGAAATACGGCGCGCCGGTGGCCGGCTCGGACACGGTTTATTTTTGTGTGGTGGATGGACAGGGAAATGGCTGTTCCTTCATCAACAGCAACGCCGCGAACTTTGGCACCGGCCTCGTGCCGGAGGGCTGGGGCTTCGTGCTGCAAAATCGCGGGGCCAATTTCTCGCTCGATCCCGCGCATCCAAATGCGCTCGCGCCAGGCAAACGCTCGTATCACACCATCATCCCTGGCTTGCTCACCCGCGAAGCCGACGGTTCGCTGTATGCGCCCTTTGGGGTGATGGGTGGCTTCATGCAGCCCCAGGGACATGCCCAGGTCGTCGTGGGGATGGTGGACGATGGCCTCGACCCGCAGGCGGCGCTCAATCGGTTGCGGTTCTGCCTTGACGGGGGAAAGGCCGGGGGGCGAGTGAATCTGGAAACGGGCCTCCCCCGCCCACTCGTGCAAGGCCTCGCGCAGCGTGGTCATCGTCTCCTGCGCAACATCGCCGGCCACGCGCGCTCGGTTTTTGGTCGGGGTCAGATCATTCGGCGTGAACCGGATGGGGTGTTGTGGGGCGGCAGCGATCCGCGCGCCGATGGCTGCGCGATGGGATTTTGAAGCAAGATCGAGAAATTCTTTGACAGTCCCCCTCGCGGCATGGTACAATTTCCGGGCTAGGGGAAGGGTCACCTCCAAAAGAGGAGGGATGGCCGAGTGGACTAAGGCGGTTGTCTTGAAAACAACTGTGGGGGCAACCCCACCGGGGGTTCGAATCCCTCTCCCTCCGCCTGCTTAATAATTTGATAACGCGGATTGCTTTAACGGGTGAGGGGCGCATCCGGTCTAAATCCGCCACTTGGGGAGGTGCCGGAGTGTGGCTGATCGGGAGCGCCTGCTAAGTGCTTGTACGGGCCAAAACCTGTACCCAGGGTTCAAATCCCTGCCTCCCCGCCTTAGGAATTGGTGATTGGTGATTTCTGATTGTGGATTGAGCTTCTCAATCAGAAATCAGCAATCGCAAATCTACAATTCATTTGCGCCTGTAGCTCAGTGGATTAGAGCATTTGCTTGCGGAGCAAAGGGCCGGGGGTTCGAGTCCCTCCAGGCGCACACGGTTGAACAGGGTCGGAGCCTTTGCTGAAAGGGCCTCGACCTTGTTTGTTTTTCAGCCTGGATGATTTTGCGCACGAAGTGCGCGGATTGCGCGGATGACCACGGTTTTTTATTTTTTCCGTGGCATCCGGCTTTTTCAGTGGAATCCGTGTACAGGCTCTTCCTCAAAATCGCCCATGATATAATTTCGGCCAAATCCACCACAGTCTGTGCCTCTAGGAGACGTCATGAATAAGAAACAATCAGGCGCTAAACTCAGCAAACGTGAACAGTTGCGGGCCGAGCGCCAAAAAAGAAATTTGACCTGGAACATCATTATTTTCGGCGGCCTGGGTTTAGCTGTGATCGCGGTCGCCGTTTATTACTTTGCCCTTGGCCGCCCTGGCCCGCTGCCCGGCGAACAGTTCATTGCGGACGAGGGGCAGGGACACGTGGACCAGGGGACAACACTCAGCTATCAGCATTATCCGCCCTCCTCCGGCACACACTACTTTTCACCTGCGACGTGGGGAGTCGCTAGCACACCGATCCCCGAAGGCAATTTTGTTCATAACCTGGAACATGGCGGGGTGGTGTTCCTTTATCACTGTGAGCCGGACTGCCCGGAACTCGTCCAGCAGTTTGAAGACTTGGTGGCGAAAGCGCCGGCCGCCTTCCCCTTTAGCACGGTGAAAGTCCTGGTGACTTCCTACGACGCCACCAAGATGCCTTCGCCGATCATCGCCCTGGCCTGGGATCATCAGTTGAACATGAATAACTTTGATGAGGCCCTCATGCTGCGGTGGTATAAACGCTTCGTCAATGGAGGGCCGGAAGGCAAGGATACTCCTTAAAGTCTTTTGGCCGAAAGCAAAAACCTTGTGCTTTCTTCTTCGTCGCCTGATTCCCAGAGGCTAGCCGATGTACTCCGTTCAATGGCGGAGGCGATCATCCTCACTGACGGGGAGGGAATCATTACGTACGTCAACCCGGCGGCGGAGAAGTTATTTTTCCCCGAGGGGGCCGAAGCGAGCGTTAGTGATCAGGCGCTGCGTCCGGGGACGATTCATCCCGAATTGGGCAACCAACTAAACCGCGCGATCAGCGAGAAGGCCTCCGCCCCCGTCTGCTTCGAATTGGAATTGAGCGCGGGGAACTCGTACTCCGTCAGCCTCGCCCCCCGGCGCGAGGCGGATCTGCCGCCGGAGGGCTGGGTGATTGTTCTGCATGATATCGGCCACCTCAAGCAGTCGGCGCAGTGGAAACGGGAAGCCCTCCACGCGACGGCGCACGACATGCGCAATTTGCTCAACATGTTCTCCGGCGCCGTCAGTTTGTTGCGGAACTCCGTCCGCCGGCCAACGCCGGCGCAAAAAGAATACATGGCCATGCTCAAATCCGGCGCGGAGAATTTGACGATGTTGATTGAGCAGCTCGCCAACCTGGAACGGATCGAAGCCGACGCCGATTTGAAGCTGGCTAAATTGGGCCTGAGCAAGATCGCCGAACGCGTGCTGGAGGACCTTAAGCCCCTCGCTCTAGAAAAAGGGATCAGGCTGGAATTGGAAAGCGCCCCGACCGACGAGCAGGTGATGGGCGATGAGACCTGGCTGCGGCGCGCGGCCGCGAGTCTGGTGAGCAACGCCATCAAATGCACGCCGGAGGGAGAACGGGTGTTGGTGCGTTACCGGGAAGCAGACGATCAGGCGATCATGGAAATCTCCGATGCCGGACCAGGCATCCCCGCCGCGGCGCAGCCGCACTTGTTCGAAGGCCTCCGCCGCGTGCGTGGCGCTCCCGGCTCCGGGTTAGGACTGATGGTTGTTCGAACGATCATTGAGCGCCACGCCGGGCGGATCTGGGTCTCCAGCGAAGAGGGGAAGGGGAGCACGTTTGGCTTTTCGGTGCCGTTGTCAAAATAAAGCTCTTCCAAGTCCTGCAGGATTTGTACACGGATTTCACTGAAACCTTCGGCGGATGCCTTCGGCGGATTTTTTAGGTTTTCCGTGTGATCCGTGGCTTCCGTGTCATCCGTGTACAATCTTTACCCCAAAGCCAAGAGAACCAAATCTTCTCACATGAAAATCCTCATCACCGGCGGAGCAGGTTTCATCGGTTCTCATCTGGTGCGCGCCTTGCTTAAGCGCGGCGACGCCGTGCGCGTGCTGGACAACTTCTTCAGCGGCCGGCGCAGTAACTTGGCCGGGTTGGAAGCCGAGCTAATTGAAGGCGATATTATCAACGCCGAAGTCGTCAAGCAGGCCCTGACCGGCATGACGCGCGTCCTCCACTTGGCCGCGGTGCCCTCTGTGCCGCGTTCGATTGCCGATCCTTTGAACTCCAATGCCGTCAACGTCGTCGGCACTTTAAATGTTTTAGTCGCCGCGCGTGACCTGGGGATTCAACGCGTCGTCTTGGCCTCGTCGTCCTCCGTTTATGGAGAGGCCTTTGCCGGAGCCAAGCGGGAGGACCTGCCGTTATATCCGCTCTCGCCGTATGCCGTCAGTAAGTTAGCGGCGGAGAAATATGGCGCGGCGTTCTACACCGTTTATGGCTTGGAGACAGTCGCGCTGCGCTATTTCAATGTCTTCGGCCCGCGCCAAGATCCGCGTTCGGAGTATGCGGCGGTGATTCCTAAGTTTATCCAGGCGCTGCTCGCGGGCCGCCGGCCCACCATTTACGGAGATGGCAAACAAACCCGCGATTTCACGTATGTGGAGAATGTGGTGCAGGCTAATCTCCTCGCGCTGGAAGCACCCTCCGTCGCCGGGCAAGCCTTCAACATCGCTGCGGGAAATGAAATCAGCCTCAACCAGCTCGTGCGCACGTTGGCCGAAATTTCGGGCGAGGATTTTCAGCCAGAATACGCCGCGCCGCGCAAGGGGGACATCCGCCATTCCGTCGCCGATATTTCAAAAGCGCGCCAGAGTTTGGAGTACAGTCCCCTCGTGGACTTCGGCGAGGGATTGGCTTTGACACTCCAATGGTATCGGGAGCACCGCGATGAGTTGGGATAGAAGCCTTGCTTCCGTTCAACCCTTCTGAGAAAGACAAGAGTCCAGAGTGAGTCAACGGATCGAGCGGATTGAACGGAAAAATCTGGCCCCCACCCTCTACGCTATCTTTTTAGCAGCAGTTGTCCTCATCCTCTACGCCCCGGCGGTGCGCTTTGGGTTGATCTGGGATGATCCCAGTTACTATCAAAAGGTCAGTCTCCAATCCTCGCTCTGGCAAATTTTCACTTCGCCGCAGCCGCCCACGTACCAGTTCTATCGTCCGTTAGCCGTCCTCTATGGTCATCTTCTTCTTTCTCCCAGTGGCGTCGTAAACGCGCCGCTGGCGCATCTCTTTCAAATCGCCGCGCATCTGCTGATCACGTTGATAATAGTGCCCGTGCTGGAAGGTTTCCGGTTGGAGACTCGGCACGCGCAACTCGCCGCGCTCTGCTTTGCCATCTTTCCACTTTCCTACTATGGCGTCGCGTGGGAACAGAATCAGCAGCCGCTCATGCTACTCATGCTGCTCCTGGCTGTTTGGGCCGCGCAGCAGTTTTGTCGGCGGCGGTCACTCTTATTCTTAGGCTTATCCTTGTTGGCGTATCTCGCCGCGCTCCTCTTTCAAGAAGGAGCCGCGCCGTATGTTTTTATTTTCTTCTGGCTCACGTTGCTGCATACTTGGGAAAACCCTCAACGCCATTGGCGCTGGTGGCCGGTGCTGCATCTGATGTTAGTCGCGGTGTATGCCCTCATTTGGTTAAGCATGCCCACGCAAAGAAGCGTCACCGGCCACGGCTTTCAAGCGATCGTCCTCGGCTATTTGATTCAAGGGATCGTTTTCCCGATCTCGCACCTGCTGGCGAGTTTAGCGGCTCAATGGTCTTTGCCTCTACTTTTGGGGGTTTTGCTGTTCCTTTGGATTCTGCTCAGCCTCGGCTTGTGGAAACTGAAATCAGGTTCGAGCGCCGCCTTAAGTGTTTCCTGGATTGTGGTCGGCGTGCTTCCGTTGTGGGCCGGCCTCTCTTGGGAATATGCGCAGTTTGGAGCGCGCTTGCTCTACCCAGCGGCAGTGGGCCTGGCGATTCTTTGGGGAGGCTGGATGGCCTTGGTTTTTAGCGATGCAAGCTGGCGACGGTTTTTGGGGACCGTCACCTTGATTTTGGTGGTGAGCGTATCCTTGAAACAGTGGTGGACGTTTCAGCGCCTTTTCCAAACCGGGACGCAGCATCTGGCAAACGCGGTTGAGGCGCTAAGCGCCGCGCCTGACCAGCGTCTCCTATTCGTGAATTTCCCTGACCGCGTGCAGCTTCGTTCGAAGGAATACCCGCTGGGCTTTTGGGGACTCGTCTTGGCCCCCATCATTCAAAATTTGTCAGACTATGCGCGTGCGGAAACCGGTCAAAGCGGGGAAGATCAATCCTTAGCCGCCTTTCAAGTTGGCGTGGATGGCCGGCAGACTTGGCCTTACCGCGTGGACATGCGCGGTGTGGATAGCGAACCCGCCAAACTATTTGAAGCGGCCCAGTGGGCCAATACCGTTTATCTCACCGACTATTTGCCGGATGGCTCGCTGCGTTTGCGCGAAGTCGGCGATGTCCGCGAAACGGCCACATCCCTCCTAAATCCCCTGGCACATTTAGAAGAAGCCGTTGATCTCGTCGAGGCCCACCTCGCCTCAAACACAGAAGAGTTGCACTTGCAACTGGTCTGGCGTTCCCTGCGTCTGCTCCAACCGGAAGATACAATCTTCGTCCATTTCTGGCGCGACGGCGCATTTGTCAGCGGTGAAGATGGGGATAGCTTGGGAGGCCTCGTTCCGCTTTCGGCCTGGCAGCCCGGAACGGAGATTGTAGATGTGCGGCGCATCGAACTTGCTCACTTGGAACCGGGCCCGTACGAAGTGCGCGTCGGAATTTACAACCGGGCCAGCGGTGTGCGCTACCTGACGACGATGACGAGTGATAATTCGGTGAGTGACATCGGTGCGTTCATTGGGGAGTTCAGCGTGGGTGCGAGATGATTGCATCGGGATTAATCCAAGACGCTCACCCTCACCCCCGGCCCCTCTCCCCGGAGGGGAGAGGGTTAGGGTGAGGGGCGAAACGGGTAATCCTCTAGGAACCCGGCTGGTTTAATTTGGCGAAACTCCCGGCTGGAAATCATTCCCCATTTATTCAGCCGATACTTAATCGAAATTTTGACCACATTCAACCCGTAAACAATCGAGTTGAACAGGTTGATGGACGAAGCTTCTTTAAAATAAAGCGTCGGGCAGGTCACCTCGCCAATCGCATACCCGGCATAAATGATTTGCGCCAGCATCTGATTATCAAAATCAAAATTATCCGAGTTGCCCTCCAGCGGCAACGCTTCTAAAATCTCTCGACTGAAGGCGCGGTAACCGGTGTGATACTCTGATAACTTATAGGTCAGCAAAATATTCTGGAACAGAGTCAAAACCCGGTTGGCGACGTATTTATAAAGCGGCATGCCGCCCTTGAGCGCGCCGACGCCCAAAATGCGCGATCCCAGTACGCAATCAAAAACTCCTTCCGCAATCAGCGACGCCATCGCCGTCACCAACTTCGGTGTATATTGATAATCGGGATGAACCATGATAACAATATCCGCGCCCAAACCCAGCGCTGTGGCATAGCAAGTTTTCTGATTGCCGCCATACCCTTTATTCTCATCATGCACAATCGTCGTCAGGCCGAGTTTTCGAGACACCTCCACCGTCTGATCTTGGCTCTTATCATCCACCAAAACGATCTGATCCACCACAGCATGCGGAAGCTCGTTAAACGTCATCTCCAGCGTCTTCTCCGCATTGTACGCCGGCATCACCACCACGACCTTTTTGCCTTTAATCATGGTTCGAATTATACCTGGGGAAACTTTTGCCGATGACTCAATACCTCCCGATCTTACTCGCCTCCGTTCTTCTCGCTTTCCTGGCAACGCCGCTCACCCGCATCCTCGCGCGGCGCTTGGGGATGATAGACCAACCCGGCCTGCGCAAAGCGCATCGGCTGCCGGTGCCGCTGTTAGGCGGCCTGGCCGTCTATGTCGCGCTCGCCCTCACCTTCATTCTTTTCGGAAATCGAGATTGGTTGGCCGAAGGCCTCGGCATCCTCGGCGGCGCGACGCTGCTGTTTCTCGCCGGCTTGTGGGATGACCGCTACGGCCTGTCGGCGCGGTTCAAGCTCGCTGCTCAATTCGTCGCGGCCTTTGGCCTCGTCGCTGCGGGCATGCAGGTCAATCTGCTTGGCAATGGGTGGCTCAACATGCTGCTCACCGTCGGCTGGGTTGTCAGCCTCACGAATGCGGTCAATCTCATGGATAACATGGATGGCCTCGCCGCCGGCATCTCGGCCGTCGCCGCCATTTTCTTTTTCGTCCTGGCCGCCTCCGAAGGACAAGGGCTGGTCGCTAGTCTGGCCGCCGCGCTGTTTGGCTCGGCACTCGGATTTCTCTTCTACAACTTCGCGCCAGCCATGAGTTTCATGGGCGATGCCGGCGCGTTTCCCCTCGGCTTTTTGCTCGGCGTCATCGGCATCAAAATCAAGTTCATCCACTTCCCGCTCGCTTCCACCTGGATGGTGCCCATCGTCGTGCTGGGCGTACTCATCTTCGACACCAGCCTCGTCGTCTTCTCCCGCCTCCGCCGCCATCGTCCCATCTTTCAAGGCGGGTCGGACCACACTTCGCATCGCCTCGTCCAGTTGGGCATCAGCCCGCCGCGCGCCGTCCTCACGCTCTACGTCGTGGCGGGGGCGCTCGGCACCCTCGCCATCTTTCTCACGCGCGCACCTGCGTTAACAGCGAACCTTATCTTTGCGGCTCTCGTCGTTTTTGGATTTTTCTTGCTCCTCGCCTTTGATCGCATCGAGCCGAAGCTCACCGGCGATCCGCCCATCGTCTTGATCCCCGGCGGCAGCGGCTTGGTCGAGGCGCTGCGCGCGGTCACCGCGGTCAGCCGCGACATCGTCCTTTTGATCGCGCCGCGTCAAATTGATAATCAAGTTTATCCCACGCGCCTGGAAATGGTGGAGACGATTGCGGAACTGGCCGAAGACCCGGCAGCCGTGCGCGATTTTCTGAATCGGGGTTTGAGCGAGACGTGGTGGCGCGATGTCACCCCCCTCAACCGCGTTCTCCGTTTGGGCGGGTTCCCGTTTGTGGTGTGTGATCCGCCCGTGGGGTTTTTGCCCGCGCCCGACCCGACGTATACCCTGAGCGGTGAGCCTGCGCCTCAAGCGCTCAGCGCTCTTCGGCGCGCTAAACTGATTCTCCTCGGCCCCGGCGATCCGGAGATCAATCTTATCCCGGCGCTCGTTTCTCCCGGTCTGCGGGAAGCGCTGCTCACAGCGAATGGAGAACTCTTGTGGGTTGGAGCAGAAACGGAGTTGGAGAAAATCGCTCATTGGCTTGGCGCGAACCCTGTCCCCGTGCCGTTGGTCTTCTTGCAGGAAGAATTGCAAAAGCGATTGTTGAAACAAGCCGCGGCTCATTCAAAGACACAAGCTTGATGGCAACGTTTTTTTAATCACGAATGCCACGAATTGCTTCGCGCGAATGGCACGAATGTTTTTAAAGGGTTTATTCGTGTTATTCGCTCATTCGTGGCATTCGTGATAAGAAACCTTTTCAATAAAGTCTACTGTGCCGTGATGAATTCCTCTACAGCACGGTTGAACAACTCCGTCTGATCATAAGGCGTCACGTGGCCGGAGTCGGGGATCACGCGCATTTGCGCGCCGGGGATGGAACGGCAGAGCGCTTGCTTCACGGTCAGCGGAATCGTTCGATCTCGGTCACCGGCAATGATCACCGTCGGACAGTGAATCATCCCCACCTGTTCTCTTAGATCAAAGTAGACCAGCGCCCGGATGGAAGCCAGGTAAGCCTTTTTAGGATTCTGACTCAGGCTCGCGATGGCGGCTTTGTAATAGGCTGCCTGCTCCGGTTTGGGGAACAATCCTTGAGCAATGTACACGGCGATGACGGACATAGGTGCAAACAGCAGCAGCCCTACGCGCGTTATCATTCGGAAGAGGCCGCGCACTCCGTTCGGTCGCAAGCGCGCGAAGGTATTGACGAGTATCAATGACCGCACGCGCGCCGGATGGCGTAGCGCTAACGTCTGGGCTACGCACCCGCCCAAGGACAGCCCCACCACGTGGGCCGAGTCGATTTCCAATCGAGCCAGCAACGCGGCGACATCGTCTGCCATCAGCTCAATCGTCAAGCGGCCTCCCGGATGACGCGAACGGCCATGCCCGCGTAAGTCAACCAGCAAGACCCGATAATTTGGTGAGAAGAAATGGCTTTGCAGCGCCCAATCCGCGGACGACGACCCGAGGCCGTGGAGAAAGAGCACGACCGGCGCGGTGGGGTTGGATGGGCCTTCGATTTTGTAATACAGCTTCAGGCCGTTGACTTCGAGGAGTGGCATACAACAAATTCCGTTGACGGCTCACGCAATACGGAATACGCAATACGGAATATTCCGTATTGCGTATTCCGTATAAACGGTGATCTCCTCACCGATAAATCTCTTTCAACTCCGCCGCCGAAACCGGCACGACGATTTGACCTTCCTTCTCATCGCCGACCAGCGTCACGCGCTTAGGGTAGCGGGTGGCGAGGTAAGCGGTATAGGCGGAGACGAGCGCGTCGAGTTCATCGTGATTTCGGAGATCAGAGAGATTCAGGTAGCCTTGCAACAAATGGTGGCGTGTGATCTCCTCGAAGCTGTTCATCGCGTCCGAAATTCCCAGGCCTTCTTGAAAGAGCAGCAACTGCCGCTGCAAACGCCCTTCCAGCGAATCTTTTTGGAAAGGCAGGTGGCCGAGCAGCGCTGTATAGCACGCATGCGGATGGACTTCCATAAATTGGCGCGCGGCTTGACGGCCCGGCTGGTAGAGGAGGTAGCCCTCGGCTCGCAGGTCATCGTACAACTCAAAACCAAGCTGCATCCATTTAGGAGCGGCCTCCACTTCGCCGGGGGTGTTGTATAGCCGGATGCCGCGTCGCCGCAGTTCGAACTCGCACACTTTGTAATTTGTCCAGGCTAAGGAGTCAGGCGCCAAGCCATAACTCTGGCGGCGGGCTTTGGAAGCCATCAATCCCGCGTTCGGGCTTTGCGGCGCATCCACCGCGACGACGGCGGCTGGATAACTCTTCACCACCTCCAGAATTTTATCCAGCTTCCCCAGCCCGCAGGTCACCAGGCGCAACTCATCGTCGAGGATCGCGTAATTAATGGGTCGGCGGCCGGCGGTGGGGTCAATACCAATGAAGACTTGGTTCATAATTAAACAAGTTTCTGAATGGGGAACTCAAGGAACTGTGGGAACTGGTGGAACTTTAGTTCCTTTAGTTCCCTGAGTTCCCCTAAGTTCCTTCTCTTTCCGAAATAAGTTTTTCTAATAACGTGCTGTCCCCTTTATACGGTGGCAGCCAGGGCTTCTGTTCCATCTCCCTCAGGACCCGTGCGATGGATTTGCCTCCGGCGACCAGATGCGCGGCGACGAGGGGGCGGGTGCGATGCACACCGCGCGGCGCATGCAACAGCACCTTGCGCCCGGCCGCCAGTGCGGCTTCGATGAAGAGGGCTCCCAATTGGAGTTGATCGAGCGTGTACGCCTGCTCGTCGTCCACCGGCAACCAGAGCGCGGCCCAGGGCAGGGGGTCGGTGAACGTATCCGGTTTCTCAATCGAAACCATGATGATAGCGCTCACGCCCGAGAGGCTCTGAAACTCGCGCCAATTCTCGGTGACGAAATCGCCGCCGGCTGCAAAGATGTGATCGGTGACCCAGGACATAGTGAATTAGTGACCCGTGATACGTGACTCGTGATTGGCAAGTGGAAGGTGGCAAGTGCTTGGTTCTTGGGCCTTGCCTCCTTGTGCCTTGAGCCTTATCCCTTGCCCCTTTCCCTCCGCAGTATATCTCAAGTCTTTGAGACCGGGGAGAGTTGGTCTATACTTTTTGTCAGGAGATCAGAAATGCCGCGCGAATCCAAACGGCGAGCCGCCGAGAGTTCCAGGCGTTTTTATATCACGGTCGCCCTGGTGGCAATCGCTATTGTAATCGGTCTCTTCGCCGTTTTGAATCAAGGTGGCCTCAGTAGCCGCGCTGGGCTGGAAACTGATTCGGCTTTGGCTACCTCCGCTGCTCATACTTCGACTCTGCCGCCTACAGAGACGCTAGCGTTACCTACTGCAACCGAAACACCCAGCGTCCCGACTCAAACCTCCACGCCCTCCCCGACGTTCACCATCCCACCAACCGTCAGTGTCGCGCCGCCGCCCGCCAAAGCTTCGGCAGGCGAGGCGTGGACTTCGCCGAGCGATAGCATGGTCATGGTCTTCGTCCCGGCGGGAGAATTCCTCATGGGCTCGCTGGACTCGGATCAAGCAGCCGGCTCCGATGAAAAACCGCAGCACACTGTCTCGCTTGATGCTTTTTGGGTAGATCGCACGGAAGTCACGAATGCGATGTTCGCGCGCTTTGTCGCCGCCACGGGTTATAAGACGGAAGCGGAACGGCAAGGCTGGGGCAAGGTCTTCAGTTTGACCGACCAGAGTTGGGGACAGGTGGATGGCGCGAATTGGCAGCATCCACGTGGTTCGACTACAACGATTGAGGGCCTGGACGATTATCCAGCGGTCAGCCTGAGTTGGAACGATGCTAACACGTACTGCCAGTGGGTTGGGCGGCGTCTGCCGACGGAAGCGGAATGGGAGAAGGCCGCGCGCGGCGCCGATGGAAGAAACTATCCTTGGGGTGATCAAGCGCCGGCGGGGAACCTGTTAAATTTTGCCGACCGCAATTTGGATCAGGACTGGTCGGATAAAAATACGGACGACGGTTACGAGTTCCTCGCTCCGGTCGCTAGTTACCCGGCGGGCGCGAGTCCCTATGGCGCGCTGGATATGGTCGGCAATGCGTGGGAATGGACGGTGGATTGGTACATCGAAGACTACTATGCTCATTCACCGGCTGAGAACCCAGTGCAGACGACGACCGCGTTTACCCGCGTTCTGCGCGGCGGCTCGTGGTTGGATCGGCCCCAATTTCTGCGCGTCACGAACCGAAATTGGATTTATCAGGAGTTTGCGGGGGATTTGATTGGTTTCCGGTGTGTGCGTTGAAGATCTTCAACCACAGATTACACAGATTTCCACGGATTTTGAAAGGTTTCCCTAATCAGTGTAATCGGCGACTCTACTGAAAGAATATCATTTAACCGCAGAGAACGCAGAGAGCGCTGAGTTTTTCTCTTTAAATTCTCTGCGAACTCCGCGCTCTCCGCGGTGAAAAGGCTTTTTGCAGTAAAGTCATCGGTGTAATCCGTGGCTCCATTCTTCAGGAGGTGGAATCATGCCAACCAAACGAGCGACCACAAAAAATAATCGCAAAGCAACTCGTGCTAACGGTCACGTTTCCAAAGCTGCTCCCTTCAAGCTGACCTACGCCACCATGTTCAATCCGCCCGAGGCCATGCACGCTCAGTACGAAAAAGCGCTCGCGCAGACAAAGGCGAACCTGGGACGAGATTACGGAATGGTCATTGGCGGGAAGGAACGCTTCAGCCCCGATAAATTTGAAGACAGGTCGCCCATTAATATTGAATGGGTGCTGGGAACGTTTCAAAAAGGGACGAAGCAAGATGTGGAGGACGCTATCGCCGCTGCCGAAGCCGCATGGCCCAAGTGGGCCGGGCTGAAGTGGCCGGAGCGCGTCCGGTTGCTGCGCCGGGTCGCGACAATTATCGAAAAGCATGTGTATCAAATCGGCGCGGCGCTCTCGCTCGAAGTCGGAAAGAATCGCATGGAAGCGTTGAGCGACGCACAGGAGGCGGCTGATCTCATCTATTACGCCTGCGACGCGATGGAGCAGAACGATGGTTACATCAAGACGATGGGCCGCGATCCGCTCGCCGGGTACAAGGCGACGAACGTTTCTATCTTGCGCCCGTACGGTGTTTGGGCGGTCATCAGTCCGTTCAACTTTCCCTTCGTCCTCGCCGGTGGGCCAAGCGGTGCGGCGCTCGTCACCGGCAACACCGTCGTCTTCAAGCCCGCTTCAGATACGCCGTGGACGGGACGCCTGCTCGCCAAATGTTTCAGCGAAGCTGACCTGCCGGCGGGTGTGTTCAACTACATCACCGGTCCGGGTGGGGCAGTGGGCCAGGCGCTCGTCGAAGACCCGCGCCTCGCCGGGATCACGTTCACCGGCTCGTATGCGGTGGGGATGGGGATTTATCGCACGTTCGCGCAAGGCCGGTATCCTCGTCCCTGCATCGCCGAGATGGGCGGCAAGAATCCGGCCATCGTCTCACGTCACGCGAATCTCGAAGACGCGGCCACCGGCATCGTCCGCTCAGCGTTTGGATTGCAGGGACAAAAGTGTTCCGCGTGCTCGCGGATCATTGTCGAAGAGTCGGTGAAGGACAAGCTGACTGAACTGCTATTGGCAAAGACACAGGCCATAAAAGTAGGCGACCCGACGCGGCGCGAGAATTGGATGGGGCCGGTGATCAACGCCAACGCCTATCGCCAGTTCGGCGAGTACACAGAAGAACTCTCCGGAGCCGGGAAAATTCTCCACGGCGGGAAGAAAATCGTCCACGCTGAATACGGCCAGGGTTACTACTGCGAGCCGACGTTGGTGGATGAGGTAGAGAAGGGGCATCGTCTGTGGAAGCACGAAATGTTCCTGCCGATTACGATGATTGCGAGCGTGGACTCGCTCGACGAAGCGCTGACGCTGGCGAATGCGGTAGACTATGGGCTGACCGCCGGCTTCTATGGCTCAAAGAAAGAAGCGCAGTGGTTCTTCGATAAGATCGAAGCGGGGGTGGCGTATGCCAACCGTCCGCAAGGCGCGACAACCGGCGCGTGGCCCGGCTTCCAGCCGTTTGGCGGATGGAAAGGTTCCGGCTCAACTGGCAAGAATGCCGGAGGGCTATACTATTTGCCACAATACATGCATGAGCAGGTTCAGACGTTGATTGAGAAAACTTGATGAGGGAAGAACTCCCAAATCCCAATGACCAAATCCCAATTTAAGTTCTCTTTTGGGATTTGGTCATTGGGATTTGGGAGTTTGCTTTTGTGATTTTCCGTCTATGGATCTCAAAGGTCGCGTCGGCACTTTCTTCTTGTTTGCGGGGTGTATTTTTCTGTTCATTTTCTTCGCTTCCCAAGCGACCTCCGCTCAGAATCAACATTACTTGGAGTTGCTGATTGGTCTGGCGCTGGTGGCGGTGGGCTGGTTGTGGAGCGCGAACCGGATGTTCTTTATGTACGCGGGCAGCCTGTGTCTGGTGGCGTTCTTTATTTCACTTTATATGCCGGAGAAGGCGTATAACTACAAGGCGCTTCTGCTAGGTTTAGGCTTCACGACTTTAGGCTGGCCGTGGAAGTCCTTCCACATGTTGTTCGCCTATATGGGTGGCATCCTCTTCCTGATTTTCGTTGCCGTCTTTGCTTCTTTTTATGATGTTACTGCACCGAATAATTATCCGGTGTTCTTGATCGCCTTTGGCCTGGGCGTCGTTTTCTTGCTCTGGGTGTGGACTTCGGCTCAGAAAGAAGCCCGTTCGGCGTCAGCGCCTCCACCCCCACCACCGCCTCCGCCACCCAAACCGCCCGCGCCTAAAAAACCGGGCTTGCTTTCCCTCATCCTCAAAGGCCCGCAAAAACCGCCGCCCCCGCCGCCGCCCCCCCCCAAGCCACCGCCTCCTAAGAAGGGCCTCGCCGCGCTGTTCAGCCCGAAGCCGAAGAAGTAGTGAGATTTTATAGACCTGTGAGGTCTCGCGTAGCGGACCTCACAGGTCTGGGGCTATTCGTATTCGCGGATATAATACCGACGACCCGCTACATCTGTTTAAGAAATCCGTTGCTGATCCGCGCTCTATTTGAGTTACTCCTTTTAGGAGGGGCTATGGGCAAACAACAAGAACAAGGCTGGCTTGAACAGTTAGTTGGAGGAATAAATGGAGCTATCGCATTAGTCATAGAAATTGTTGGGTTTATTGTAGCTTTCCGGGGCGATCACTATCTTTTTGCGACGATCTGCGGCGTACTTTTTGCATTAACACTACTCTTAGTATGCATACATGTAGTCTTTGCTCGGACGTCCATACCTGATCCCATAAATAAGAAAGAAGCATATCGTTTTAAGAAGTTTCGGCCTTTAGCGATAGCAGGTATTGGTCTTATCCTAATCTTGTCTGTGGCGATGTTTGTTTATGAACCAAGCCGTTCATTCATGGTTACAGGATTCACTGGCCTTTCTACACCGACTCCCCTCGCTCTTTTGCCAGCCCAGCCGGACGAAACTCTTCTGATCATCACCGATTTTGATAACCGCAGCGGCGGAAAAATTGGCGTTGACCCGGCGCAGCGCATTTACAACCTGATTAACGAAAAACTGCCCGGCAGTAATTTGAAGTTGCGAGTAGAACAGTATCACCAGCCTATGAAAGACAGTTCCGAAGCCCGGCGCGTACTGAAAGCCTACGGCGCAACGATCCTGATTTGGGGTTGGTATGATCAGGTTGGTGCCGAGCCTAGCGTAGAAGTGGACAAGGATCGCATTAAGTTGAGTAACCCGAATTCGCCCGAATTCAACTTGGCTACACCTGAAAGTTTTGTAATCCGTTTTACTGAAGAAATTCCTGCTCAGGCAGGATACACTTCCTTTTTCGCTCTAGGTATGATGCAACTCCAGTTGGGGATAAATGATGTTGCCAAAGACTTTTTTACTCAGGCTATTGATAGCGCTCAAATAGCCAGAACAGGAGCCGTCAATCCCTGGGAAGCTCTGATGTGGCGCGGGAATATTTACAGTTGGAGCGGTGAGCAAGACTTAGCTATCTTGGATTACACCGAGGCCCTGACATTGCATCCACATCGAGAGGGATACTACAATCGCGGCGTGGCTTATCATGACCAGGGCAAATATGATCTAGCCATTGCTGACTACAATCAAGCCATTGCTGACTACAATCAAGCCATTGAGATTGACCCGAAGTTTAAAGAGGCTTATATCGGTCGCGGCGCAGCTTATACCGATCAAGGCAACTATGATCTGGCCATTGCCGACTACAACAAAGCTATCGAGATTGGCCTGAAGTCTAAGGAGGTTTACTTCGGTCGCGGTACTGCTTACGCCGCTCAAGGCAAGTATGATCTGTCCATTGCTGACTACAATAAAGCCATTGAGATTGACCCGAACTACAAAGAGGCTTATTTGGGGCGAGGTAATAATTATAGTGATCAGCGGCAATATGATCTAGCCATTGCCGACTACACTAGAGTCATTGAGATTGACTCGAAATACCCACGGGCTTACAGCAATCGCGGCGTTGCTTATAGTATCCAAGGACAATATGATCTGGCCATTGCCGATTACAATCAAGCCATTGAGATTGACTCGAACTACGCGGCAGCTTATGCAAATCGTGGTAGAGCTTATGCCGATCAGCGCAAATTCGATGAAGCTATTGATAACTATAAAACAGCCATCGCGTTGGATCCTAAAGACCCTTATACTTACTGTGCCCTCGGCATCGCCTACACCCAGATAGGCGATTTTCCATCAGCTATCTCCAACCTTGAACAAGGCGTACAACTGGATACAAAATCAAAATATCCGTGGTGCAAAGCGGCGCTGGACAACGCGCGTTTAGGCACACCAATTCCTTGAAATTTTTGAGTCGGTGTCAGCGGATGCGCAACGGATCAACGGATTCGGCGCACGCGATCCGATGATCCGTTGCATATCCGTTGACGCAATATCAAAACCATTTTCTTAACTTCTATATAATGGGATGGACTGCGAGGAATATAAGACATGAAACGCAATGACCTCACCAACCTGCTCATTGCCAACAATCCGCGTTTTCGGCAGTTAGTTCAGGCGGCCGAGAAGCGGCTGGATGAGACCGGCGGTATTCCACACGACGAGTTCTGGAAGCGCGTCGAGGCAAACTACCAGACTGATCCGGCCAAACCCAAGAAAGTTGCCCAACGCCGGGCGGCCTATCGCACCACGCGCGCTCGGAAAAAATGAAACGCACCTACCTCTCCCCCAATTTATTCTGGCCGTTCCTACTCATCAGTCTGGGCGGGTTGCTGCTGCTCCAAGTTTTGGGCCTGCTCCCGGTCGGGCTGTGGGATCTGCTCATCCGCCTATGGCCGCTGCTGCTCATCGCGCTCGGGCTGGATATGTTGATTGGGCATCGCACGCGAGGCCGCGCGTTGCTGGTCTTGTTCCTGGCCGCGCTGCTCCTGATCGCCTCACTGTTCCTCACCGCCGTACGCGCGAACCTCGCGCCCGCCGGACAATCACAGGCCATCATTCAATCCACGCACGGCGTTGAGCGCGCCGAAGTGGCGATTGATTTCAAGTCGGGCGAGTTCAATCTCTCCGCCCTCGGCGGCTCCCTTTATTTGATGGAGGGACAGCTCGTTCACGGGCCGCTGGAATCATTGCAACAGAGTTATTTGGTCAAAGAAGGCGTGGGACGCTTGAAGCTTTCGCAGCAGCAGGACCCGCTCATCATCCCGTTCGTCAACCAGAGTGCGCACTGGGAGGTCCATCTGACGCCTGACCTGCCGCTATCCTTGAATGTGCGCACGAACCGAGGCAATGTAAATCTGGATTTGTCCGGCCTGCCGAATCTCACGGATTTGGATTTGCGGACGGGCGAGGGCGTGACGCGCGTGATCTTTTCGGTGGACGCGTCTTTGCATGCGTCCCTGACGACCGGCGCCAGCGCTGTGACGTTGACCATCCCCACCGACCTCCCGACGCGCCTGACGGTGATTTCCGATTCGACGAAGTTATACGCCCCCTCGCGTTTTTCCCGCGTGGGCGAGGTGTACGTGACCCAAAACTTCTCGACCGCCGGGCCGTACCTGGATTTGGAGGTGGAAGGGGGAGGGGAGGTGAATGTGCAGTGAGAGGGACGGAGGACGGACCGCTTCGCGAGACGACGGACGAAGGACGAAAGACCAATGACGAATGCAAAATGACAAATGGGGTGTTTGTGTCTTCTGAATTCTGACTCCTGGCTTCTGACTACTCCCTTTTTCACAAAACCCGGCTTACAGAGTTATATAGGTAGAGGCTGGATGAAATCTGAATGAAAGCCAGGCCGGAGTTTGAAGTGTTGGTGGACGCGCATAGCGCGGAGATATTCGCTTATGTCTGGCGGATGCTGCGCGAGACCGCCGACGCCGAAGATTGCTTGCAAGAGACATTCCTCCGCGCGTACCGCGCTTATCCGCGCTTGAACGGGCAGGCGAACTACCGGGCTTGGCTATACAAAATTGCGACGAACACCGCCCGCACTCATCTCAAACGCCGTGCGCGCTCAACCGAGCGCCTCACTGACCTTGACCCCGAACTGCTACACACGGATTCTCCGCTGACGGATGAACTTGATCGTAAGCAAACTCTGGCCGCGATAGCTCACGCGGTTGAAACCCTCCCGCACCAACAACGCGCGGCGCTAATCATGCGCAATTATCAGGAACTCAGTTATCCGGCGATTGCCGTGGCGCTGGACTGCACCGAGGCCGCGGCCCGAGCGAATGTGTATCAGGCGTTGAAGAAGCTTCGAGCAAAGATGACGGAAGACGGATGACGGTGGACGGAAGAATGACGAATGAAAAAAATGACGAACGACGAAAGACGAATGAAGAAATGACGAATGACGAACGGAGATAGACTCATGACCAACCACCAGCAACCAACTACCAGCCCCCGGTTGAATGAAGCTCTTGATTTGCTATACGCTGTCGGGCCAAGCGAATCCTCTACAACGCGGGCGCAAGTGAAGTTGCGTGAAGCCTTGGCTGTCGCTCAAGCGCGGGACGTGTTTTACGATCTGTTGCCGAGTTCGCCTATCGGAGCGGTGTTGGTCGCCATGAATGTGCGCGGAGTCATCGCGGTCGGCTTTGGGATCACGGAGCGGGCGTTTGTCGCCGCCGTCCAAAGGAAGACGGGCGCGGTCGTGACCCGTTCCCCCCAAAAGGCCGCCGCCGCCCTGCGTCAATTGCGGGAATACCTCACCGGAAAACGCGTCGCTTTTGATCTGCCGGTTGACCTCAGCCTCCAGACCAATTTTCAACAGCAGGTGCTCTTCGCCGCGCGCGAGATTCCACGCGGCGAGATCGCCACCTACACGGACATCGCTCGGCGTATTGGGCGGCCCAAAGCCGCGCGCGCGGTGGGACAAGTCCTCCGCCAAAACCCGGTGCCCATCGTCATTCCCTGTCACCGGGTCCTCGCCGCCGATGGTTCGCTGCGCGGTTACTTGGGCGGTGGGACCAAGACCAAAGCGTGGTTGTTGAAGTTGGAAGGAGCACGGGCAGGTTGACGACGAAATTTAAAGAGTGGGGCGCATTTGGGTTGTTGGGGCTGATTTGGGGCTCGTCGTTCTTGTGGATTAAGATCGGCCTGCGCGAGATCGGGCCGCTCACGCTCGTCGCGTTCCGGCTGCTGTTTGGGCTGATCGGCTTGCTGGGGGTGATGGGCGTCCGGCGCGAATCCTTTCCGCGCGAGCGCCACGTGATCCTGGTGTATCTCGGCCTGAGCATTTTTCAAACGGCGCTGCCCTTCGTCCTCATCTCCTGGGGCGAGACCCGCATTGACTCCGGGCTGGCGGCGATCCTTAACGGAACGATGCCGCTGTTCACCATCGTCATTGCTCACTTCTGGCTGCATGATGACCGGATGACGTGGCCGCGTTTGATTGGATTGATCGTCGGCTTTGTGGGAGTCGTGGTGTTGATGAGCCGCGATTTGAAACCGGGCGGGGGCGTGTGGGGACAGTTGGCCGTCCTCGCCGCCGCGATCAGTTACGCCGCCAGCACCACGCTCTCACGCAAATATTTGCGCGGCCAATCGCCCGTCGTTCAGTCCACGATGTTCCTGACCTTCGCCACGCCGCTGGTGTGGCTGCTCGTTCCCGCCGCTGAGAATCCGGTACGTTTTCCGACTCACGCAATTACCTGGATTGGGCTGGCGTGGCTCGGAGTGCTCGGTTCGTGCCTGGCGTATATTTTGTTTTTTTACTTGCTCAACAGTTGGGGGCCGACGCGCGCCTCGCTGGTAACGTACGTTTTCCCGGTCATCGGCTTGATCTTGGGGATTGTTTTTCTACATGAGCATCCGGACTGGAGGTTACTTGTCGGGTCACTACTGGTCGTAGGGGGAATTGTGATTGTGAATCTTAAGATTGTTGATTTTTGATTGCTGATTGTTGATTGATAATCAACAATCAGCAATCCTTCAATCAGCAATAATGCCGGCTCCGTCCGACGCTTTGCACACATAAATCTCCGCTTGCTTGCCCATCGCCTTCTCGTAGCGCACAAACAATTCGCGTTTGAAGTTTTCGGCGGCCTCGGCTTTGACCAAGTTTACCGTGCAGCCGCCGAAGCCCGCGCCGGTGAGTCGCGCGCCGTAACAGCCCTCGAGTTTTTGCGCCGCTTCGACCATCGCGTTCAGTTCATCGCAAGAAACTTCATAGAGATCGCGCAGGCTGGCGTGGCACTCGTTCATCAGCGCGCCAAACGCTTCCACGCGGTTCGCGCTCAAGGCCGCCACTCCCGCTTGGGTACGCGCACACTCCTCCACCACGTGGCGCGCGCGCTTTTGAACAATCGGAGAAAGTCGTTGAGCGTGTTGATTGAAATCGTCAACGGAAACATCGCGTAACGCGGTGAGGCCGGGCAGAACTTCTGAGAGGCCGCGCACGGCTTCTTCGCATTGCGCGCGGCGGATGTTGTACTCGTTACCCAACTGACGCCGAACCATAGTGTTGGCGACGATTATGGCGACGCCGGCCGGCAGGGGAACCGGCTTCCATTCCAGGCTGCGACAATCGAGCAGCAGCGCGTGGTCGGCGCGTCCGCAGGCCGAGGCGAATTGATCCATGATCCCGCAATTGACGCCGACGTATTTGTTTTCTGCGCTTTGGCAGGTGAGCGCTAAATCCATCGGCTGGAGCGACCAACTGCTGAGCTTCTGCCAGGCGGTGGCGAAGGCGACTTCGACCGCGGCGGAGGAGCTGAGGCCCGCGCCGCGCGGGACATCGGAGACGAGGACCGCATCCATCCCACTGACGGCAAGACCGCGGGCTTTGAGCGCCCAGGCGACCCCGGCCGGGTACCGCGCCCAATCTTTGAGCGGTGACCCGGTCACGTTCACTTTCGAGTCGAGTTCGGTCAGGCGGAAGTTTTCACCCTCGTCGAGATCGGCGGCGGAGAGCGAGACAAGCGCGCTGTCGCAGGGGCCGACCGCGACATAGGCGGCGTGGTCAATGGCCGCCGGCAGCACCCAACCGCCGTTGTAGTCTATGTGCTCGCCGAGCAGGTTGACCCGCCCCGGCGCGCGCGCGATGAAGGCCGGTTCGGCGTGGAAGGCTTGCTTGAATCTCTCGCGGAGGCGCTCAGTAAGAGTGGTCATTTTAACGGGGGCAATTTTACCAGATCATGGTTTGCGCGCTTCGATCATATATTTTCTGGCGACAAAATTTAACGTCTCACCGCGATCAATTTGATGTTGAAGTTTGACCAAATGCGCCAGGTGTGTGGCGACTGAAAACCCTGGCACGAGCCAGGGGACGGCTTTCAAGTAATAGACAATCGCGCCCACGTCGGTAAACGATAACCGGCCTGACCATTCCTCCGCAGTATGGATGGTCAATCCGGCCGCTTGTAATTGCGGTAGATACTTCGCTGGAGTGGCGTCCGGCCATTGAGGCTGGGCGTCAAACGCGTTTAGGAGATCAATGGTCGTGAGCCCATGCACTTGCTGAGTCAGGAAGGTTCCGCCGGGAGCGAGAATCCGCGCGACTTCCGCCGGGTTGAAGGCGGCATGGCGGTTCAGCACCAAGTCGAACTCACCGTCGTCAAAGGGCATGGGATCGTAATCGGTGAGGGTAATCTTTTTCACTGTGACTCCCAAAGGCGCGAGACGCTCGGTGGCTAACTGGAAGTTGGGAGGATAGTTTTCCGTGGCGACGACTTTGGGAGGCCAATGGTCGCGGAGACTGAGAAGGCGCTCGCCTCCGCCCGTGTCTAAATCTATGACTGAAGTTGCGCCGCGCATGAGTTCTGCAGCGCGAGCGGAATAGGACCAGGGTGGCTCATCTTCCACCATTCGGTTATCTAAATAAGAGAAGTCCCAGCCGATGAAAGGCTGTTGCTCCTCTTGTTGCCAAAGCTCTGTGAGTTCAGTTAAATTCATGTGCAGCTTTTGTAGGTCGGGCTTGTAGCCCGACATAGGCGGTGGCAGGCTGCAAGCCTGCCCTACGAAGGTTTTTACCGTAAATCAATTCTGTAAGTTCAGTTAAGTCCATCTGCAGCTCTAATCTAACCTGAATTCGGGATAAGCCTGGAGTTGTCATGCTGAGGGGCGTTCTTTGCCCCGAAGCATCTCTACGCCTGGCGTGGAGACCCTTCAGTCGCATCCTTCGGCTACGCTCACGCTTCGCGCGCGCTCCTTCAGGCGATGCCACCTGCCCCGCGCGCGCTCCTTCAGGCGATGCCACCTGCCCCGCGCAGTTCGCGGGGTGAAGCTTGCCGAAGGGGTGACAGCTCTGATTGTTTTTCCTTATCCCGAACTGACGTTAATCTAAGTGCTCCTCGCCCGCGACCTTCGGCGCGGGCTGTGAGCTTGGTTCAGTGAGAGTCTTAATCCGTCAAGATCCCCAACTCGGCTAGAGCCGCGCGCAGTTTTTCCAGATTTTCTCGGCGCACTTCCACCGCCGCCGGGCCGAGGCTTTCTCCCAAGTATTGCCGGATGCCCGGCGTGCCGCGCAGTGTTTCCAGCAGCGCCGGACTTTTGAGTTTGAGCACCGCCGTGTCTTTGAGTGCGGCTTCGCCTCCGGCGCGTTCCCAGCGCCGCAGCGCGCCGACGAGCGGCGGCGGAACCTCGGCCTCGCCGGAGGCCTTTTGGAGGAAGGCGAGCAGATGAGCGATTTTGACTCCTTGCTTGGCGGCGCGCGCGAGCGAGGTGGGTGTGAGGCGATAAACGTAGCCGTCTGTTTCCAGCGGCCGCCAGTCCGAGACGCGCGCGATTTGGAAGCGATTGTATCGGCTGGTGGAGGCGGGCACGCGCAATATCCCCTCGGCGTTGACGGTCAGGAGCGCGGAAGACTCGGGTTCGGGCCAGGGCTGATGTCCAAGGAACGCCGCGCCGTAGGGCGTGAGGCGAAATGTGACAGACGCTTTATTAACCGCGGAGAACGCAGAGTCCGCAGAGACTGAAAGTCCCTTTGGGATTTTTTCTTTTTCTCTTTCTTTCTCTTTCTCCGCGTTCTCCGCGCTCTCTGCGGTAGAAAGCTCCACGAGTCCTAGCCAATATAAAGGTTGTTGGATGATCCAGGCGACGAGCGCGCCGTCTATGCGTTCCCAATTCTCGAAGCCGCGCAGATAGGCTTGCGTCGCGGCGTCGCGGATGTACCACGAGTCGTAGTCGCCCGCCGGGCGTTGAAAGTCCGGGCGTGATTCTTTGACGAGCGCGAGAAAATTCTCCAGCGACCACCACTCGCCGGGTGGAATTTTGGATAACAAATTTAGAACGGCTTCGCGCGCGGTGAGCGGATCGTTGCGCCAGGCTTTGCCCTCGAAGACGAGGCCGGGCAGGTGGAGCAGGTCGTTCCAGTCCTTCGATTCCCGCCAGGCTTGCGCGAGAGCATAGATTTGCTGTGGCCGCTCGGCTTCGAGGAACGGGCGCGCTTGCGCCGGGTCCAACTTGAGCGGTGAACCTTTGGCCACGCCGAGATGAATGATGAGATGTGTGAAGAGTTCGAGTGCGTCCGGGAGGCGCAGAAAACGACTGAGCGCTTCGCGATGTTTGGGCGGAAAGTCCGCGCCTTCAAGTTTGACCGAGGCGATTTGCAGATAGGCCAGCAGGGTGGCCGAGTCGTCCGGGGCCACGCCGACCGCCGAAGTCCAGACATCCGGGGTAAGTGGCGCGGGGTTTGCGACCCTTCGCCCTTCGACAAGCTCAGGGCGCGGCCTGAGCGAAACAGGGACGAGTCGAGATAAGTCGTCCGGGATGAAGACAAATTCTTGGGGCATGTTCCCATCGTCGAAAAATGCGCGAGCGATCAGGCCGCGATACCACAGCGTTTCAGCAGGCGAGGGCGTGTTGAGCCATGGCTGTTCGCGGTCACGGCGGGCGGGGCCCATGGCGCGCAGTTCGCCGTGCTTGCGCATGAATTGGGCGAGCGACAGGCGGCCCTCATGCGCAAGAGAATCGAGCGCCGTGCGCGCCTCAGGGCGCAAGGCTCCGACGATTTCCTCGACCAGTTCCGGCTGAAGCAGTTTGGCCGCGAGTTCGACGGAGGCCTCGCGTTGAGTGGGCGCTTCGATCTCCACACCCCACAACTCAGCGATGATGCGGAGGAGGCCGAGGTCGTAATCGAGGAAGGCGCGGTTTAAGTCAGGCATGATAAAAAAGGAACTGAGGGAACTTCGGGGAACTGAAGGAACTTCTCATCAGTTCCCTGAGTTCCTTCAGTTCCCACAGTTCCCCTAATAAAGGAGCTTCTCTTATACAAGAAGACTAATCGCCCCCGGCACTATGTTAATCTCCACATGTCTCACATTCGCCTCATACGGCGCGAAGAGTTCGCCGTCGAGGTGGATGGGCAGCGCGCGGTCGGCGTCGAGGACGAGGCGCGTGGTCTTTTCGATTTTTACATCCGGCTCTTTGCCCTGCGTGCCGTTCATGAACTTGGGCACGAGCTGCAGCATGCGGACTTGCGAGATTTGTTTGATGTAGACGAAATCCAGCAGGCCGTCGTCTATTTTGGAATCGGGTGTGGTGATGAAACCGCCACCTTCGCGCGGGCCGTTGCCGATGGTCAGCATCATCACTGCCTCATCTATCGTCCCACCGTCGTAGACGACCTTCATGTGCGGCGCTTCAAAGTTCATGGCGATGGTTTGCATCGTCGCGGCGAAATACATGAGGAAGCCGTGCAGCCCGACGATTTTGCGGCTGCGGATGTTGATGGCCGCGTCGAAGGCGATGCCGGCGGTGTTGTTGAAATATTCGCGGCGGCCGGAGCCGTCTTGCATGAGCGCGACGTCTATCGGTTTCGCCGTTCCGTTGAACACGCGCCGGATGGCTTCTTGGGTATCCGCTTGGATCCCCGCCGTGGGCGCGAAGTCATTCCCCGATCCGAGCGGGACAATGCCGAGGCGCGGGCGGCGCGCAGCTTCGATTTTCATTAGCCCATTGATGATTTCATGAACAGTTCCATCCCCGCCGAGCGCCGCGACTGTGTCGTAGCCATGATCCGCAGCCTGCGCGGCAATCTCCGTCGCGTGCGCCGGGTACTCCGTCCCGCGCCAGTCCGCGCCGCCAAGCGAATCTACAACGGCGCGCAAATCAGACGCGCGCTGGCCGGAGCGTCCGCGATCAGCTTGGGGGTTGAAGATGAGCAGAATTTTAGACATGAAGATCTCCTGACGGAAGACGGATGACGGTAGACGGACGAAAGAAATGAAAAATGAAAAATGACGAAGGAATGCTTCGTGAGATGAATGCTGGGTTTATTTTACTTCACCGCCTCGCCCGACCGTAAACAGTCGGGCTGAAATCACGAAGGCCGCTAAAGCGGCCTGATGTAAGCCATACCAGCCTGCTTCAGCAGGCTTCGTTCTTTTAGCCCGATGGTTTACCATTGGGCGCTGCCGACTCTTTCAGCGCCTCCAAATTTCTCCGCACCGTGCGCGTGTAGGGATGCTCTGAGCCGAACACGCGCTCAAAGATAGTTAGTGCACGCTTGTAGGCAGCGCACGCCCCGGCGTGGTCGCCCAAATCTTTTAGGGCGTGTCCAAGGTTGTTGACATCGGTAGCAACTTCAGGATGGTTGGGGCCAAAGGCCGCTTCGTCAATCCGCAGCGCGCGCTCGAAGACAGTACATGCCTGGGCGTAATCGCCCAAATCTTGTAGGACACGTCCTAGGTTATTGACAACGACAGCGACCTTGGGGTGGTTGGGGCCAAGAGTGTGTTCCAAGATGCGCAACGCACGCTCAAATGCGACTTTCGCCTTTGCATGCTCACCTAAATCATGCAACGCTCGCCCTAAATTGTTGACACGAATAGCGACATTGGGATGATCTAGGCCAAAGGCTACTTCATCAATATGTAGAGCGCGCTCGTAGGCGTCACGTGCCTTGGTATGTTCTCCCAAATCTTGCAAGACACGCCCTATATTGTTGACAGCGATAGCGACTTTGGGGTCGTGGGGACCCAAAGTAGTTTCAACGATATGCAATGCACGTTGATGGGCCACTAGTGCCTCCGTGTAGTTACCCAAAGTACGGAGGATGCTCCCTAAGTTGTTGATGGCTGCTGCGATGAGAAGGTGGTTGGGATCAGATGAGCGTTCCCAGATGTGCAACGCACGTTCGATAGCGGTCTGTGCTCCAACGTAGTCACCAACCATCCGTAGGTGGTAACCAAGATTGTTAAAGAAGGCACCGGCCTGCTCACTGTTCCGCTCCTCCGCCTGTTCTGCTACGTAGCGCAGGTGCGGCTGCCAGGTGAGTAGTGGCGCGGGATAGCCCGCCTCGTTGATCCGGCTGGCTTCGCTCACCGTTACTTGCTCCACTGCGTCCAGGTCGCTTGCTTCTACACCCATTACCTGCGCAAACCGGGCAAGTAATCGGTGCAGGCGCAGCGCGCCGTCGTCTTCTACTTCGAGCAGGCCCACGTTCGTCAGGCGCAGCAGCGCGTCTTCGGCTTGCAGTGTTGATTCTTTTTCGTCGCCAAGTTCAAGCGTGAGCGCAAGCAGCGCGCGCGGGATCAATTCGCCCGGCGCTAAGCAGGCGGCCCGCGCCAATGCGCGGCGAGCGAGCGCGTCTGTCGCGTTGTCCGGATTCAATCGCTCGTAGCTCAACGCGAACGTGCGTGCGACGTGGTGTTCGTGGGAGGTGGGTGAGTATTCCGCGCCTTTGCCGATGAGCGCCGGATGCTCAAGCAGCTTTGGCCCGCGCAGTTCGGCCAGGAATGAACTCGGCGTAACCACACGACGATAGTGCGCGAGGTAACTTCCAGCTAAGTGTAGCGCGAGCGGCAGGTCGCCCAACTCTGCTGCGATTGCGTCCAAGTCAGCCTCGGCAGCGTCCGGGCGAAATTGGCGCAGGAGCGCGAGGCTCTCAGCGCGCGTGAGTATATCAAGTGACAGCGCGCGCACGTTGAGTGCCGGTTCCCACTCCGCGCGGCGGCTGGTAATGAGCACACGGCTCCCGCCGGACGGTGGTCGCCACTGCGCGAGCAGCGCCGGGTCTTCGCAATTATCAAAGATCAGCAAGCGCGGTAACGCGCTTTGCCAGGCCGCGAGCACGAGCGCGACTTGCTCATCCAGCTTCAGCGCCGCGAAGTCCGGGCGCAAGTCCAGCCCGCCAAGTCCCCCACACTGCGCGATTTCCGCCGGGACAGACTCGGCGCTCGCCATCCCAATCCAAAACACACCGCCTGCGAAGTACGGGCCGTAACGATGCGCGAACTCAACCGCGAGTTGCGTCTTGCCGATCCCGCCCAGCCCAGTCGCCGCGGCAATTTGCCCAATCGCGGCAGTATCCCCGGCTTTGAGCGTCACTGCCAATTGTCGCAAATCGTCTTCCCGTCCAACGAACATTGGGTTGCGGGCGTAGGGCATGCGTGAGTCGGTCGGGAGCGGGGCGGGCGGCGGGGGCGAGTCGAGCGGCAACGCCTCCAAGTGCGCAAGCGCGGCGGCCAACGTCGCCTCGTCTACCGGCTGCGGGCGGACAGACTCGTAGACGTTGGTGATGTTCGTGGTAATCTTATCCCCCTCCACCATATCACCAGTAACGTTGATTGAATTAGCTTGTAGCTTCACGCTGCTCTCGTCGGGCATGGGCGGATTATACCAAGAGGGGGCTAGTTGCTGGTTGCTGGTGGTTGGTAGTTGGGATTTGGGGCTTGGGATTTGGTTCTTTGCCCTTTGTCCTTGGCCCTTTACTGAATCTTTACCATTTTTTGCGCTTTATTTACTGACGAGAGCGGAAGAGGTTGATATAGTACGCCGGGTTTAGAAAAGAAGGAACTGAGGGAACTCAAGAACTTGGGAACTATAGGAACTCAAGGAACTTAGGGGAACTTGCCTTTTCGAGTCAGCCTTCTTGTATGAGAGAAGTTCCCTTAGTTCCTTGAGTTCCTTTTTCACTGGAGATCGCCGTGAGATTCTCAAAGTTTATTTTGGCCTTGCTCGCATTGCTACTGATCGGTTGCTCTTCTGCCGCGCCGACGCCGGTCTCAACGCCTGTACCGACCGCCGCTCCTTTGATCTCGAACGCGCTTTCGCAGGAGGTAGCAGCGCTATCTGTCAGCACTCCGATTCCGGCCTTGGTGAGCGAACCAACTTCGCCGCCGCCTTCTCTCACTCCCCAAGGTCGGCTAGGCCCCAAGAACTTCCCGCTCGGCATCAATCCCCTCACCGGCTTGCCCGCCGATCCGCAAGCGTTAGCGCTGCCGCCGCTCAATATCAAAATCTCGGACTCGCCGCCGTGTGTGCGCCCGCAGTATGGGCTGCCGCAAGCGGATGTGATCTTCGAGCATTACGTGGAAGCATGGGTGACGCGGCTGACCGCGGTCTTCCATTCGCAATTGCCCACGCGCGTCGGCTCGGTGCGCTCGGCGCGCCAGATTGATTTTGAGCTGCCGGCGATCTTCGGCTCCGGTTTCGTCTTCTCCGGTGCGAGCGCGGGCAATCTACAGATCATCAACACGTCAGATTTTGCCGCGCGCACCATCCACGCGCTTGATAACTGTCCGGTGTTGTGCCGGGTCTCTAAAGAGAGCATCCGGTGTCAAAGCACTGTCCATACCTTGTTCGCCAATGCCCAAGAAGCCGAGGCGGCCTTAGTGCGCGAGGGCCATGACAAATTATTATTCTCGTTGGAGGGCTGGGCGTTCTCGGATCAGCCTCTGATGACGGGCGAGGGGGCCACGCGGATTGACGTGAACTATCTCAACTCTCCCGTGAGCTGGAAGTATCAGGCCGAGACCGGGCTTTATTTTCGCTCCCAGGCCGGAAACGCGCACACGGACGCCGGGACGGGGCAGAGACTCACGACCTCGAACATCGTCATGTTGTATGCGAATCACACCTACACCGACATTCGCGAAAGTCCGTCGTGGTATTCCTTACAGATTCAATTTTGGGGAACCGGCCCGGCGCTCCTCTTCCGGGACGGGCAAATTTTCCAGGCGCAGTGGGTTCGCGCATCTCGGCAGGGACTCTTTACCCTCGTGGACAGCAACAACCTCGTCGTTCCACTTCATCCCGGCCAGACCTGGTTCGAATTTGTGGGCTTGGCTTCTACCAGCACTCACGTGGATGGCTATTGGAAGATTAATCCTGAAGTATTGCCTCAACAAACGCCGCCTTAGTAATTGGCGGCTGGTTGTTGGTTGCTGGTAGTTGGTCATTGGAAGTGAGGCCTTGAGTCTTGGCCCTTCATCCTTCATAATTCATCCTTCATCCTTTCTATGTTATGATCCGCCCTTATGCGCCTCTTTAGATCACGCGGCCCTCTATTATTCTTTACATTAGTCACGTTCGGACTTACGGCTTACGGCGGTGTGGCATTTATCTCAGCTACGCGGCCTGCTGCGCGACCAACGGCCTCACCGACCTTGACTCCCAACCGAACTGAAACGCCTTTTGCTTCTCTAACTCCAACGCTCACCCCCTCCACAACTCCTTCTCCCACCGCCTCGCCGACTGCTTCGCCATCTCCCACTCCAACCCTTACCCCCACGCCACTTCCCACACCGGACGATCAGGCAGAGGCCCGCCAAGTTCGCCTGCCTATCTTGATGTATCACTACATCGAGCCGTGGCCCGCGGATGCCGACGAGATTCGCAAAGGCCTCACGGTCAAGCCGGAAGACTTCGCGGCGCAAATGCAATATCTGCACGATCAAGGCTACGCCACTGTCAGCCTCTATGATCTGGTTTACGCGCTCACACTTGGCTGGCCGCTCCCAGACAAAGCCGTCGTTCTCACCTTTGATGACGGCTATCGCGACTTGATGCAATACGTCGCGCCCGTGATGAAACCCTATGGCTATACGGGAACGGTTTTTGTCGTCACGCAGCTAATGGATGAGAACTATGAAGCGTACCTGACTTGGCCGCAGGCAGAGGAACTATATGCACAGGGCTGGAAGATCGAGCCGCACACCAAAACGCACAACCAACTCGCCGGGCGCGACCGGGATTTTCAACTCTATCAAATGCTCGGCTCGGTGCAGACCGTGCAGGCGCACATCGGTGTCATGCCGCGTTTCTTCAACTATCCCTCCGGTAAGTATGATGATCTGACCGTGCAACTCGATAAAGAAATCGGCCTGTGGGGTGGGGTGACCGTGGAGTATGGCCTGACGCATGCGCTCGACTCGATCTATACGCTGGGGCGCGTGCGCGTGGATGGCCGCGGCAACCTGCAAAGTTTTGCGGGCAGTTTAGGAAGCCAGAGTCAACCTTAAGAAAAGCGGTACACGGATTCCACGGATACTTCGGATTTCACTGAAACCCCAAGAAAAAATCCGTGTAATCTGTTTTGCCGAAGGGTGTAATCCGTGTACAAAATCCCCTCAATTGGAGAAGCACACAATGACTCAACCTGATCGCACCTCCCGGCTCCCTGGCTTCTACGAAAAAAGCTTAACCGACCGCGCTCGGATCATCTCCGACTGGGCTTCGCTCTCCCCCGAACAATTGGCCGCCCTCGACGGTTCCGGCGGCCTCGCACCCGAACAGGCCGACCACATGGTTGAAAATGCCATCGGCATTCACGCGCTGCCGCTCGGCGTCGCCGTCAACTTTCGAGTCAACGGACGCGAAGTCCTCGTCCCCATGGCGATTGAAGAGCCGTCGGTCGTCGCGGGCGCTTCGTTCATGGCGCGGCTGGCCCTTGAAGGCGGTGGCTTCACCGCACACACCACCGAGCCGGAGATGATCGGTCAAATGCAGATTCTGGATGTCCCCGACCTGCCCGCCGCACGGTTAGCGCTCCTCGAAAACAAAGCGCGCCTGCTTGAGATGGCGAATCAAATTGACCCGATCATCGTCAAGTTTGGCGGCGGCGCACGCGATCTCGAAGTGCACATCATCGAAGACTCGCCCATCGGCCCGTTCCTGGTGGTGCACCTGATCTACGATACGCGCGATGCGATGGGCGCAAATGCGGTGAACACTGCTTGCGAAGCGCTGTCCCCGACGATTGAGCAGATTTCGGGCGGACGCGTGCACCTGCGCATTCTCTCCAACCTCGCCGACCGCCGCCTGGCCCGCGCCCGGTGCGCGATCCCGGTCAGCGCGCTGGCCTTTGGGGATTTCTCCGGTGAGCGCGTCCGCCAGGGCATCATCGAAGCCTATGCCTTCGCCGTGGCTGATCCTTATCGAGCGGCGACGCACAACAAGGGCATCATGAACGGCGTAGACCCTATTGTCATCGCCACTGGCAACGACTGGCGCGCGATTGAAGCTGGGGCGCACGCTTACGCCGCGCGCAACGGTCGCTACACCTCGTTGAGCACGTGGGGAAAAAATGAAGCGGGCGATCTCGTCGGTACCTTGGAAATGCCGATGGCAGTCGGCATCGTCGGCGGCGCGACAAAAGTTCATCCGACGGCGCAGGCGGCACTCAAACTTATGCGCGTGACGAATGCGCGTGAATTGGCGGAGATCATCGTCAGCGTCGGGCTGGCGCAGAACCTGGCCGCACTGCGCGCGCTCGCCACCGAGGGCATTCAACGCGGACACATGACACTGCACGCGCGGCAGGTCGCCATCGCCGCCGGCGCAACCGGCGAATTGATTGAAGTGGTGGCGGGGAAGATGGTTGCAGAGAAGAAGGTGAGGATTGATCGGGCGGAGGAGATAATGAAGGAAGTTGGGAAGTAAAAAGTAAGAAAGTTATTCGGCTTTGGGGGGAATCAATCCCGCCTCTAACGCCTCGCGCAGCGAGCGCGCCTGGATAATTTCCAGACCTTCAGTCTTCGTGTCCTGATGCCGGACGGTGCGCGGCAGCACGACTTTGCGAAACCCAAGCTGCTTGGCCTCCCGCAGCCGTTGCGCCAAATGACTGACCGCCCGCAATTCACCGGAAAGCCCAATCTCGCCGACAAAGACGCAATCGGCGAGGACCGGACGATCCCGCACCGACGAGGCAATTGCCGCGGCAATCGCCAGATCCGCCGCCGGCTCACTGATCTTAAGCCCTCCGACGACGTTCACGAACACGTCTTGATCGCCCAGCTTTAATCCAATCCGTTTGCTCAGGACCGCTGTAATCAACAGCAGCCGGTTGAAGTCCACGCCGTTCGGAGTTCGGCGCGGATTGCCGAAGGTCGTGGCGCTCGTCAGTCCTTGAATTTCCACCAGCAGCGGGCGCGTGCCTTCCATCGTCACCGCAATCGCCGAGCCGGGCGTGTTCACCATCCGCTCGGCCAGGAACGCCTCCGAGGGATTGCTCACCTCCAACATTCCGGCGCCGGACATTTCAAATACACCGACTTCGGCGGTTGCGCCGAAACGATTCTTGGCCGCGCGCAACAATCGGTAAGATTGATAGCGATCGCCTTCCAGTTGCAACACCGTATCCACGATGTGTTCGAGGACGCGCGGCCCGGCCAGTGAGCCTTCTTTGGTGACGTGACCGACGAGGAACACCGCGATCCCGGACGATTTCGCCAACCCTTGCAGCCGGGAAGCGCACTCCCGCACTTGGCCGACCGAACCGGCCGCCGAAGTCAGTTCCTGCAAATACACCGTCTGAATCGAGTCGATCACCACCACCTTCGGCTTCACGGTTTGGATGTGCGAGAGAATCACTTCCAAATTGGTTTCGGTGACTAAGTAAAGATGCTCGGAAAGCGCAGCCTCGCCACCTGTCCTGAGCGAAGTCGAAGGGTCGGCCTTGGGTCCGTCAACGGAGTACGCCTTGAGCGCCTCGCCTTGAGCGAGTCGGATGGCGCGCATTTTGATCTGTCGTTCCGACTCTTCGCCGGAAACATATAGCACCGGCCCGTCGGTCTCAGCGAGTAAAACCGCCATTTGTAGCAGGAGCGTAGATTTGCCGATGCCCGGATCGCCGCCGACCAACACCAACGAGCCGGGGACGATGCCACCGCCGAGGACGCGCGTGAATTCTTCGATGGGCAGCGGCCAGCGGTCTTCCGCCTCGCCTGCAATTTCACGCAGACGTTTGGGGATGGAGCTACCGGCCCCCTGTGGTCGCCGGATATCCGCTTTCTGCGGTTCGGCGACAATCTGCTCGACCATCGAGTTAAATGTGCCACACTGCGGACATTTGCCCATCTCGCGGAGCGTCATCCGCCCACATTGTTGGCAGACCCATTGAGTTTTTGTTTTAGCCATAGTGTAGATTAAACCGCAACAAGGTGAAGAGAGCAAGCGCGGGCTGAACGCGCCCTGAGCTTGTCGAAGGGCCAGGGCTTCGACAAGCTCAGCCTACGGCAATAAAAAACGCCGAGCGTTTCCAAAACGCTCGGCGTTCGTTGTAACTTTTCAACCCAAGCGGGTTTACGGCATCGGCAAAACTTCGGCTACAGGTTCAGCCTTCACTTCCTCGGTTTCAGAGACCAGGACAATCTCATTGTCCCGCACCTCGATGCGCACCAACTCGCCGTCTTGGAATTTGCCGGAGAGCAAGCCATCGGAAAGTGTATCCTCAACTTTGGCCTGGATCACACGGCGCAAAGGCCGAGCGCCCATATCCGGGTCGTAGCCCAACTCCGCCAGTAGGTCGCGCGCTGCCGGCGTCAGGCTGAGTTTAAGGCGATGCTCTTCCAGGCGGCGGGCAACCTTGTCCACTTCTAGGTCAACGATCTGGCTGATCTCTGCTTTGCTCAACGCGCGGAAGACCACAATCCCATCCACCCGGTTGATGAATTCCGGGCGGAAGACGCGCTTGAGTTCGTCGGTCAACGTGCGATACATGTCCTCATAAGACTGCTCTTCTGTTTGCGCTTCATCCCGTTGGACGGGGAAACCCATGGACGTGCGCCGCTTGATTAAATCTGCGCCGATGTTGGAGGTCATCACGATAATCGCGTTTTGGAAATTGACTTTCTTCCCGCGCGCGTCGGAGAGGTGGCCCTCTTCCATGATTTGCAGCAGCATGTTGTGCGCTTCGGGATGGGCCTTCTCCACTTCATCAAAGACGACAATGGAGTAGGGGCGTCGGCGCAAGGCTTCGGTCAGTTGCCCGGCGTCTTCATAGCCCACGTAACCGGGCGGCGCGCCGACCAGCCGCGAAACCGTGTGGCGCTCCATGAACTCCGACATATCCAACTGCACCAGCGCTTCTTCGCTGCCGAACATGAAAGTGGCCAGCGCTTTGGTCAACTCACTCTTGCCCACGCCCGTCGGACCGAGGAAGATAAATGATCCGATGGGGCGTTTGGGGTCTTTCAGACCTGCGCGCGCGCGGCGCACCGCTTTGGAGATGGCGACGATGGCCTCGTTCTGGCCGACGATCCGCTCGTGCAGGGCGGCTTCCATCTTGAGCAGCCGCGAGGTTTCTTCCTCGGTGATCTGCGTCACCGGGACGCCGGTCCACATCGAGACGACCTCGGCGATGTCTTCCGCCGTAACCATCGGGCCGGTGGTGCGATCCCAGCCGGAACGCATTTGCTCCAGCCGCGCTTCCACTTCCGCCTGGCGGTTGATCAGTTCCTGCGCATCATCCAGGCGATCTTCTTCCAGCGCCAATTGATGCTCCGACCGAATATTCCGCAGATCGCCAATCGCCTGCTTCAGGCTCTTGGCCGCCGGGCTTTTATACATGCGCACCCGCGACGATGATTCGTCAATCAGGTCAATCGCCTTGTCCGGCAGGAAACGATCGGGCACGTACCGCGCCGAAAGATGCGCGGCCGCCTCAATCGCCTCATCGGTGATGACCAGTTTGTGATGTTCTTCATAGGCGGTTTTGACGCCGCGCAGGATTTCAATCGTCTCTTCAATGCTCGGCTCGTCCACGTTCACCGGCTGGAAGCGCCGCTCGAGGGCCGCATCGCTCTCGATGTATTTCCGGTACTCATCCAGTGTTGTCGCGCCGATTACCTGGAGTTCACCGCGCGAGAGGGCGGGCTTGAGGATGTTGGCCGCGTCCACCGAGGAACCGGCGGAACCGGCGCCTACGAGCATATGGACTTCGTCAATGAAGAGGATGGCTTCCGCCGTCTTGAGTTCGTCAATCACTCGTTTGAGGCGCTCCTCAAACTGGCCGCGATACATCGTCCCGGCGACCAGGGACCCGACATCCAATTGGAGGACGCGTTTGCCGAGGAGCGGTTCGGGCGTTTCACCGGCGACGATGCGCTGCGCGAGACCTTCGACGATGGCAGTCTTGCCCACGCCCGGTTCGCCGATGAGGGCCGGATTGTTCTTAGTGCGGCGCGCTAAAATTTGAATCACGCGCTCAATTTCCATCTGCCGCCCAATCACCGGATCGAGTTTGTTATCTTCCGCCATTGCCGTGAGATCGGTGGCTAATTGATCCACCAGGGGCGTCTTGGGCCGTTCCTTGCGTTGACCTTGCGCGGTGGCCGGAACCCGGCTGGGCGATTGGACCGGATTTTCTTGTAGAACGCGGCGGGTTTGGCGGCGGATCTGTTCGGCGGAGATGCCGAGCTTCTTAAGCACGTCCATCGCCACCCCTTCATTTTGGCGCACCAAGCCCAGGAGAAGATGTTCGGTGCTGATGTAATGGTGGCCCATGCGGCGGGCTTCGTCCACGGCCAGTTCCAACACGCGCCGGGTGCCCGGAGCCAAATCGAGCTTGGTCAGGCTGGAAGTTTTCCCTGCGCCCGTCAGACGCTCTACCATTTCTTGAACGCGGCGTTGTTCGACGCCTAAGTCCCGTAGCACGCGTCCGGCCACGCCCCCTTCTTCTTTCATTAAGCCCAACAGTAAATGCTCGGTGCCGATGTAGCTGTGATGCAGTCGTTCGGCTTCTTCCTGAGCCAAGCTCAACACGCGCCGCGCGCGCTGGGTGAAACGTTCCATTTTATTTGACACGATACTTCCTCCTCGCCATAGTTGGCGTGTCGGTTTCCGTCTTCTATTCTATCAAAAAACCCCAAAACCGGAGGCTATTGTTTTGGGGAGGAGGACTGACGGGTTAGGTTCTCCAGTGACTTTTTTCTGAGAAAGGTCTGAAAGCGCTTACGAGCCTCATGCCGAGAGAAATCTGGTTTCTTCGATAACTTCTGGTAGCGTGCGCCAGAAACCAGGGTTCTTATTCCTACAAACCTGGAGATTTTCTGATGATGTTCTAATGTTATAAAAATAAAGGGCGCAGGTTTGTTTGTCCCTGCGCCCGATTAATGCAATTTATTGTGCCTCATCCTCAGCGGCGACTTCTTCCAGGTCTGGGATTGTCGCCGCAACCTGCTCCCAGTCCGTATCCGCATACTCGGAAGAGTTTACTCGTTTTAGGCTCAACCCGAGCCGGCGCTTCTCCGGGTCAATTTTGATCACGCGCAGTGTCACCGGTTGGCCCTCGCTCACCGCCTCGCGGGGATGAGTAATTTGGCTTTCCGTTAGCTCGGATAGGTGGATCAACCCTTCCACCTCATCCTCGCCTTCAATCCGCGCAAAAGCCCCGAATTTTGCCAGTTTGGTAATCGTGCCCGAGATCAGTTGCCCGATCTGGTACTTTTTCTCTACCAGTGACCAGGGATCGTCCTCGCGGCGTTTGAGTGACAGGCCGATCCGCTTGCGCTCCCGCTCCACATTCAGGACTATCACTTCCACTTCCTGCCCCACTTTGAGAATTTCATTCGGGTGCGCCACCCGTTTCCAGGAGAGTTCGGACAGGTGCACCAGCCCATCGGCGCCGCCAATGTCCACAAACGCGCCAAACTCCGCCAAGCTGATGACGTGCCCCTTGCGGACATCGCCGACCTTGATTTCGTTTAAGAGACGATCTTTCTGAGCTTCACGCGAGTCTTTCGTGGCGGCCCGTTCGGAGAGGATCAGACGGTTGCGACTGCGATCAACTTCGATCACCTTCACTTGCGCCTGCTCGCCGATCATCCGCCCCCATTTTTGTTCGGGCGTTTCGCCCTCGGAGCGGCGGCGGCGGTTAGGGCCTAACTGGGAGGCGGGGATAAAACCGCGGACGTTGCCCACCTTCACAATTAATCCGCCCTTATTGAAACCGGCCACCGTCCCGGTATAAACTTCTTGAGAGCCAAGTAGGGCTTCGGCTTCGCGCCAATCTTTTTCTTCGCGCGCACGGGTGATGGAGAGGAGGATGTTGCCGTTCTGGTCTTCGGGGTCTATGACGTAAATCAGTATGCTTTCACCCACGGCCAACGCTTTGCGCGTCGCGTCATCCAGGCTATCTAATTCGCGGCCATTAATCACGCCCTCGGATTTAGCGCCCACATCCACCAGAATTTCACTTGGCGTAACACGGGCAATCACGCCTTCACGAATTTCCCCGCGCAACGGCATCGTCAGGCCGTAATCCGATTCAAGCAAAGTTTGCATGGGGTGAACTGGGACCCCGATTTCATTAGTTGTCATGCAGTATTTTTTCTCCGCTTTCCTAATATGTGAGGCATTATACGGTGGAATCGGTGGAATCGCAAGAATCTGTACACGGATTGAACGGATCATCACTGATTTCACGGATTTTTTTAATGGTTTCCGTGACATCCGGCTTTTCCCGAAGGGGTGTAATCAGAGAATGGTATAATCCTTTCATCCTTTTCAATTACCGCGACTCAAAATCTTAAGATGCCACCTACCTTCCCCTTCACAGCAATTGTTGGTCAAGAACGGATGAAGCGCGCGCTTGTGCTGAATGCCGTCAACCCACGCATCGGCGGCGTGCTCATTCGCGGCGAACGCGGCACGGCCAAGTCCACCGCGGCGCGGGCCTTATCGGCGCTGCTGCCGGAAATGCGCGTGGTCATGGACTGCCGCTTTGGCTGTGACCCGGATCGCTCGACCACCTGGTGTACCGAATGCAAAGAACGCGCTAATCTCAATGGGGATGGTTCAGTGGGTTCCGACCACGGTTTGCCGGTCACTACTCGCCGGACTTCGTTTGTCAATCTGCCGGTCTCGGCTACCGAAGATCGGGTGGTGGGTACGCTCGACATGGAGAAGGCGATCAAAAAAGGCGAACGCCATTTCGAAGCCGGCGTGCTCGCCGCTGCCAACCGTGGCCTCCTCTATATTGATGAAGTCAACCTGCTTGACGATCACGTCGTAGACGTCCTGCTGGACTCCGCAGCGATGGGCGTCAACGTCGTGGAGCGAGAAGGGATCTCTTTTGCGCATCCGGCCCGCTTTATTTTGGTGGGGACGATGAACCCGGAGGAGGGCGATCTGCGCCCGCAACTGCTCGACCGCTTTGCCCTGTCGGTGGACATCCGCGGCTTGACCGCGTCCGTTGACCGGATGGCGATTATGGAGCGCACCCTGGCCTTTGAGTCCGATCCGGAAGGTTTTCGCGAGAAGTGGTGGCCCAAAGAGAAAGAGCTGGGCGAGGAGATTGCGCGGGCGCAGCAAATTGTGGATCAGGTGGAATACTCGCGGCGCGACCTGCATGCGATTGCGGCGCTCACCTCCTCTTTGCAAGTGGACGGCCATCGCGCCGATTTGGTCATTCTCAAAGCGGCCCGGGCACATGCGGCGTTATACAATCGCCAAGCCATCTCAGATGTGGATGTCGCCTTAGCCGCCGAACTCGCGCTGCCGCATCGCATCAAGCGAGGGCCCTTCCAACAGACCGAAGTCAATCTCTCCAATTTGGAAGAGCGGGTCTCGCAGATTGGCAACGAGTGGAGCGGCGATGAGGGGGAACTGCAGCCCAGCAGCGAGGGCGAAGAGACCGCCGTAAAAAAAAACAAAACCTAGCCCAGGAAGCCGCTGAAGAAGCGCCGGACTACAACCAGACCGAGCCTCAGCCGCAACAGACGACCGATACCCAGGAAGGGTATTGGTGGGAAGGCGGGCAGAAGGTCCGTTCCGGTGAAGAATTCAATCCTCGCAAGCTGGATACTCCCCTCGACAAACTCACCCGCAAACAGGGCGGCCGGCGCTCCCGGACACGCACCGACCGTAAGCGCGGGCGCTACATTCAAGCCCGCCCGGCGCGCGGCAAAACCGATGACCTGGCCTTTGACGCCACACTGCGCGCCGCCGCGCCGCTTCAAGTCCAACGCACCGCCCAACGGGAGGAAGCGCAAGTTGCCTTCTCAATCGAGAAGAGCGACTTTCAAAGGAAAATCCGCGTCAAACGCGCGGCGAATCTGATCCTCTTTGTTGTAGATGCCTCCTGGTCCATGGCCGTCGCCGAGCGGATGTCGGCGACCAAGGGCGCGATCATGTCTTTACTAACGGATGCCTACCAGCGCCGGGATCGAGTCGGCCTAGTTGTCTTCCAGAAAAACCAGGCGACCTTGGTGCTGCCTCCAACAAACTCGGTGCATTTGGCCCAACGCGCTCTGGCCGATATTCCCGTGGGTGGCAAGACGCCCCTTTCCGCTGGTCTGACGCTGGCCTCGAAAGTCTTTGAGCAGGAGAAGCGCACCCACCCGGATGTGATGCCGCTGATGATCCTCCTCACCGATGGCGCGGGAAATGTCTCCCTCACGAACCTGCCGCCGCAAGAGGAAGCGCACCGCGCCGCCGACCTCCTCAAGGAGGCCCATATCCGGAGTGTGGTCATCAATATGGAACATGCGGCCTTTGATCAGGGTTTGGCGCGAACCTTGGCCGAAAACCTGGGCGCGCCGTGTTATACTCTGCGAGAGTTGAAAGCGGAAAGTCTGTACCAAACGGTTAAAGGAGAGCTTGAAGGCAACAAAGGTTAAGGCGGGTAATCTCGTTGACGCCGTATGGTGAGAATGATAAAATCCGTCCGGCCTGAGTACTTAAGGCTGCCCCTAGTACGTACGTCATTAATAACCTAACTTTTACCAATGACGGACGGAGCACAGTCGAAGCCCGCCACCGGTATTTCAGTCTGGAGAATTCATAACTATGACTACCGCCCCTGCTCCCACCTTTTCCAAAGGCCTTGTCGGCATTGTTGCGGCGCAAACTGAACTCTCATCCGTAGATGGGACGAATGGCATCCTCACCTATCGCGGCATTAATATTCACGACCTCGCCGGAAAGGCCTCCTACGAAGAAATTGTTCATTTGCTTTTCTATGGGAAACTGCCCAACGCGGGAGAGTTAAAAACGCTCAAGGCCGAACTGGCCGCTAACCGCAAATTGCCCAAGGGCGTGTTAGAGCATATTGTCGGCGCTCCCAAAAAAGCGACTCCCATGGATGTGCTGCGCTCGGCGGTTTCAATGCTAGCCTACTATGATAAGGAAACCGAAGATATCTCCCTCGAGGCCACCCTGCGTAAGGGGCTTCGCCTCGTCGCTCAATTCCCGACCATCATTGCGGCCATCCACCGGGCGCGCAAAGGTAAAGACCCGGTCGGCCCCAAATCGGCGCTCGGACACGCTGAGAACTTCATGTACATGCTCCACGAAAAGAAACACACCGATCTTGAAAATAACGCGATGGACCTCTACCTCGTGCTGTTAGCGGATCACTCCTTAAACGCTTCCACTTTTACCGCCCGGGTCGCGTCCTCCACCAATGCGGACCTGCATGCGGCAATCACCGCCGCCATTGGCGCGCTGAAGGGCAATCTGCACGGCGGCGCCGCCGAAGCGACGATGAATATGCTTTTGGAGGTCGGCGCCAATGAAAAGGTGGACGCGTTTGTTGACCATGCCTTTGAAACCAAACGCAAAATTATGGGGATTGGTCACCGGATTTACAAGACCGGTGACCCGCGCGCCAAGCATTTGCTGGAATGGGCGCATAAAATGGAAGAGGCGCAGGGACACGGCGCCCAATATGTAGACATGGCCTTGGGCGTTGAAAAGGCGGTGCTGCGCCACAAGGAACTTTATCCGAATGTGGACTTCTTCTCCGCGCCTATGCTCTATTACTTGGGCGTCCCCCCCGCCTTGGATACTTGTGTGTTCGCCGCTTCTCGCGTTGTCGGCTGGTCAGCGCATGTCATCGAGCAATATAAAGACGCGACGTTGATTCGCCCGGCGGCGGACTACATCGGGCCGAAAGCAGCCGCCTTTGTTCCTGTCGCAGCCCGTTAATCGCTGATACCCCATGGTTTCTCGCGACCCTCGTTACGCTACTTTTCCGACGGAAGTCGGAGTCTCTCAACTGCGTTGGTTGATTGACAATGTGGCGAGCGGCAACTTGCCGGTGGAAGAACTCATCCACTCCTTCCGTGGCATTCATGAAGCCATTGAACATAGCGGCGGCCCTCACTACAAATCTAAAGCGGAAGCGCGTCTCATCTGGGATCTCCTCTGGGCGTTGGAATTTTATAGGCCGGACAAGCAGCAAACCGAAAGTCCGCAGGAATGGAACGATGCGGCGGATATCATGGCCGAAGTTAAACGCGTCGCCAAACATCTCAAGGACCTCTAACCCATGGATCCCAACGATCCACGCTTCCAGACTTTCCCGACCGAGACGGGCGTCAGCCAGTTGCGCTGGTATATCAACCAGGCCGCCGCGGGCGCATTAACCATCCAAGAATTCCTCGCCGATTTCCGGACGATCCACGAGGCGATTGAGAAAATCGGCGACCCGGATTATGCCTCCCGAGAAGAAGCCCGCGCCATCTGGGATGTGCTGTGGGCGGTAGAGTTCTGCTCCGCAGACATCAGCAAAGAAGAAAACCCCAACGACTGGTACTCCCCCGAAGAAGTCTTGGCCGTCGTCAAACGCGCGGCTGAAAAGCTGGGTTAATCCCAAATTTCCATTCAATCGAGAGCGGCTGGAGTATAATGCCGCCATGCTTGGCCCTCGCCCTGCACGTTTCCCGGCCCTCGCAGGTCTCGCCGTGCTCGGTGTCGCAGCCGGTTTGGCGCTGGCTGTCTTCTTCTCACTTCCTCGACTCATCCTTTTAACTCCGGCTGCTGGCGCGCAAAATGTCTCCTCGCATGCGCGCCTCCAACTGACCTTCAATCGCCCCATGCATCAGGCCTCGGTTGAAAGCGCTCTACAGATAATGCCACCTCTCCCCGGCGCATTCACCTGGGAAGGCAACTCCGTGACGTTCACGCCTCACCAGCCGTGGCCGCTCAATAGCGTCATTACAATCACCCTCGTCAGAGGCGCGATCAAAAGCGCTCAAGGATTGCCGATGCTCGGTGAGCAGCAGTGGACTTTTACCGTCGGCGGGAAACGCCTCGCTTACCTCACCGGCCAGGTTCCTAATCTCTGGATCATCACGCCAAATGGCGAAGTCCAACCTCAACCCATGACCACGGAAATCGTTGGAGTATATGATTTCGCCATCAGCCCGGATGGCACCTCCTTTCTCTACTCGGCCTTGCGCGCCGACGGCGGGGCCGATCTACGCCGTGTTGGCTTGGAGGAAACCGGCGCCTCCGACGTTTTAGTCTGCCCCGGCGCGGCCTGCCTCGCCCCGACCTTCTCACCCAATGGAAAATGGATTGCCTACGAACGGCACTCCCTCGTTCCCGGTCTTAAGCAAGCGACAACCTTTGGCGATTCTCATGTTCACTTGTATACTCCGGCTACGGGAACTGACGAAGTTTTAGGTGATCCAACGGAAGGCGAAACGCTCTTCCCGCGCTGGGGGCCGGACGGTCGCTTGAGTTACTTCGACACGGCTCGCCAGGCGATCGTTATTCAAGACATCGCCAGCGGCTCTGTCACCTACATTCCCGATTTATCCGGTGAGATGGGGACCTGGTCGCCGGATGGTCAATTCATCATTTTTCCGGAAATCTTCTTCCCAACCGAACCTACGCCGGAGGCGGGGGCCACAGAATCGGTGGGCGAATCAGAAGAAGAACACAACGAGAATTTTTTCAGTCATCTTTTACGCGTCACCATTGCCACGAATGATACGCAGGACCTCTCCGGGACAGGGATTGTGGAGGATGCTTCGCCGGTCTATTCTCCTTCCGGTCAATGGCTCGCGTTTGCCCGCAAAAGCTTGGTTTCAGATCAATGGACGCCGGGCCGCCAGTTATGGCTCATGCGCCCGGACGGTTCGGAGGCTCATCCCTTGACCACCGCGCCGCTTTATAATCACAGCGCGTTTATTTGGAGTCCGGACGAGATGGAGCTGGCCTACATGCGTTTCAACGCGGCGGATCCGGCGACCCCGGCTGAAATCTGGACTATCAACCGTGACGGTAGCCAGGCGCGTAAACTCGTCGCCGGCTATCTCCCAGAGTGGCTGCCATGACCGGCTTATTGAATCGCCTGGCGCCCGACTTTTACCTCACCGCGCTGCGCGGCGGACGAGTCACCCTCTCCGAAACTCGGGGGCAAATTGTCGTCATTAACTTTTGGTCGGCGGAATGTCCCTGGAGCCGCCATGCGGATGTCGTTTTAGTTTATCGGCAATTAACCTGGGAACCCAAGGGGGTCCGGATTCTAGGGATTGTCTCAAACATCAACGAACCGGAAGCCGAAGTTCTGTATGAGGCCGAGAACCGAGGGGTGCATTATCCGCTCCTCTTGGACTTTGATCACAAGGTAGCGGATTTGTACAAAGCCGAGACCACGCCGCAGTTCTTTGTCTTGGATCGTCAGGGATTTGTGCGTTACACCGGCGCGTTGGATGATGCGACGTTGGAACGCCGCCAGCCCAAGACGATTTATCTGGATCAGGCTGTCTCCGCGCTGCTCGATAACCGGACGCCTAATCCGACGGCGACGGCGCCTTATGGATGTACCCTCGTCCGCCAAATAGTCTCAGAGAGCGGGCCGCTTCCCCCTCAAAAAACGTCTATCTAAACCGGCAGGGCTGTTTGTGAGGTCAGGCAAAATGAAATCCCAATCGCTCCTCCAAATTCTGCATGTAGCCTTCCGCGTCATCGAAATCATCTTAACCCGCCGCGCCTCTGAGCCGGGAACGCCAACACGGGTAGACCAAGTTGTCGCCCGCGTTGCCCCCCTCGCTGAAAGAGTCTTGGATCGAGTTGAGCCGGAAACACTTCCGGTGCGGCGTGAGACGCGCCGTCGTCGCCGCCGCACCTTTTCCTTCATGCTCGCCCGCTCCATCTTCTTCGGCGCGCTTGCCGCGGGGGGGACAGCGTATGTGGTTGTCAGACAGCAGCGGATCATCCGTGAGCGTCACCGCTTACTCAGCCCGCCTTTCCCCGAAGAGTTGCTGGAAGTGCTGGCTGCGCCGGGAGGTGGGAGTCCCCTCATTTATTCGGATGAAGGCTTAACGGACTCAGAAACCGGTCATTCCTACCCTCTGCACGATGGCATTCCAGATTTTGGCCTGGGAGGGGTGACTGCTCCCAATTATCCCTCGCTCAAGGATTATCATTGGCTGAGGGAACTCTCTCTGCCACTAGGGGCGCGCTTGTTAGGATTTAATCCGACTGGCAATGCAGCCCTGGCGGGAGCGGTGGCGGCTCGGAACGGCTGGGTGTTGTCCGTGCCCTGTGAGGGGGGTGACTACGAAATTGAAATGGCGCGCACGAATCCTCAGGCGCGGATTTTATGCGTGGATGATCGTTGGGAGATGTTGTTGGAGACTCGCCGGAAAGCTTGGGCGGCCGGTCTCTCTAATTTGTACTTCGTCCGGGGTGAAGCGGCCCTCCTGCCGCTTCAGGATGCTTCGATTGAAGCCATTTGGACGGCTAATGGTTTTCACCGCACCTCAGAACCTGAACGCCTGATGACCCAACTGGCCCGGGTCGCTAAACCGGGCGCGCTCGTGGCCGGTGTCTCCCTCGTGAATGACGGACGCCGAGACCTGGAGCTGCTCTCGAAGTTGACTGCTTCGTATTGGCCGGGGCAGCGGAATGTGACCACCCACTTAGCGCTGCTGACGGCTTCCGGTCTGCGCGATCTACGTGCCTTTCGGGATGGAGGCTTTGTCCGTTTTAGCGCCGTGCGGATGTAGACCCGGCCATTGAAATTTGGAGTCCTCATTTATGCCCATTGAATACCGCTCCGATGCCCTCCATCGTAGTTTAGCCGCCTTACACCGGGATGCCCCTGGCATTCTAGGGTCCGCAGTCATCACCCCGGATGGTTTGGTTATTGCGGCCTATCCACCGGGATGGGATAACGATATTCACGACCCGACCGGCGGTGAAAATGTGGCGGCGATGGCAGCGGTCATTGCCGGCATGGCCGAACGAACGATGACCCGCCTGGCGCAGGGCGAACTCGAACGCGTGTTGATGGAAGGGGAGAGAGGCACGGTGGGAGTCTTTCCGGTTACGATTGACTCAGCCATTGCCATTTTGATTGACAAGGATGCCAAGCTCGGACTGACGCTGCACGCCGTGCGGAAAGCAACGGAGGATATTAGTTCCATCCTCAAGAAGAGCAAATAGACACGACGCGGGCGTTTACGCTATCTGCTGTAGGCTTATCGGGAAGGAATAATTAGCCACAACAGGAGGTAGAGTGAGAAACCCGGCACACCGCCCGGGATGAGGGCGATGAGGAATCCGATCCGAAACCAGAAGGCGTTGATCCCGAAGAATTCCTCCAGCCCCCCGCAAACGCCACCGATGACCCGGTTGGTTCGTGAACGGCGCAACGAGTGAGTGGTTTGAGATGACATCTTTTTTCTCCTTGATCAGAGAGTTGAGTTGAAGCCATCTTAAAATGATTAGGCCAGGAAATAGTGAGCCTTGGCCCCCGACTGGCTGACGGTTGCCTGCCGCTTAAAAACAAACCGGGCGTCTCAAGACACCCGGTTTTTTTTTTCTTGATTTTGATAGAAGTTTCTAGAAATCACCACCCATGCCGCCGCCGGGGGGCATCGGGGGAGCCTTTTCCTTCTCAGGCACATCGGTGATGAGCGCCTCGGTTGTGAGGATCATGGCCGCAATCGAAGCGGCATTCTCCAGCGCACCACGGGTGACCTTGACCGGGTCAATGATCCCGGCCTTGAGCATATCCACATACTCGCCGCTAATCACATTAAAACCGATGTTCTTGTTCTTCTCTTCCTTGGCTTTGCGGCGCACGTTTTCAATGACCACCGCGCCATCCTGACCCGCATTCGCAACCAGTCGGCGGATGGGAGCCTCCAGCGCGCGGCGCAAGATAGCTAGGCCAATCGTCTCGTCGTCACCATCCATGCTGATCTTATCGAGCGCGCCAAGGGCATTGATGTAGGCAATCTCGCCGCCCGGCACAATGCCTTCTTCCACGGCCGCGCGGGTGGCCGAGAGGGCGTCTTCGACCCGATGCTTCTTCTCTTTCAGTTCGGTCTCAGTCGCCGCCCCAACCCGGATGACAGCTACCCCGCCGGAGAGTTTCGCCAGGCGTTCCTGCAGTTTTTCCTTGTCATAGTCGGAGGTGGACTTTTCAATCTCCACCTTGATCTCTTCAATCCGGCCTTTGATCGCCTTGGCGCTGCCTTTGCCCTCGACGACGGTTGTATCGTCTTTGGTGGACACAACCTTGCCGGCCCGGCCCAAGTCGCTCACGGTGGTGGACTCCAGCTTCTTGCCGAGTTCCTCGGTAATGACCGTGCCGCCGGTTAGCACCGCAATATCTTGCAGCATGGCCTTGCGGCGGTCACCGAAGCCCGGCGCCTTGATGGCCAGCACGTTCAACATCCCGCGCAGCCGGTTCAAGACCAGGGTCGCCAGCGCCTCGCCATCCACATCTTCGGCGATGATCACCAGATCCCGCTTGCCGATTTGAACCAGTTTTTCCAAGATGGGGACGATGTCCTGGGCAGCGGAAATTTTCTTGTCGTAAATCAGGATGTAGGGTTCATTGATCACCGCTTCCATCGCTTCCGGCGCGGTGATGAAATACGCCGAGATGTAACCGCGGTCAAACTGCATCCCCTCGACGTATTCGGTCTCAAATTGGAGCGATTTAGACTCCTCGACCGTAATCACGCCGTCCTTGCCGACTTTGTCCATCACATCGGCAATGAGCTTGCCGATCTCCTGGTCCGCGGCGGAGTTCGTGGCCACGGAGGCAATTTCTTCTTTGGTGTCAATTTTCTGCGCCATTTTGCGCAGTGCTTCGACGACCGCATCCGTCCCGCGTTCAATGCCACGCTTCAGCAGCATGGGGTTTGAGCCGGCGGCCAGATTCTTCAAGCCTTCCGTCACAATCGCGTGCGCCAGCACGGTCGAGGTCGTCGTGCCGTCGCCGGCAATATCATTCGTCTTGGTCGCGGCTTCCTTGAGCAACTGCGCGCCCATGTTCTCGTACGGGTCTTCCAGTTCAATTTCTTTGGCGACGGTGACGCCGTCATGCGTCACGGTTGGTGCGCCGAATTTTTTGTCTAACGCCACATTGCGGCCTTTAGGGCCTAAGGTGGTCGCCACGGCGTTCGCGAGCGTATCAATGCCGTTCTTGAGGCGGCGGCGAGCATCTTCTGAAAAAACGAGTTGTTTAGCGGCCATAGGTAGTCTCCTTGTAAGTCTTTATCCCGCGCGGGTTATTTGCTCTTCTTCTTGACCGGCTCCTCAACCTCCACGATTGCGAGCAAGTCGCTTTCTTTGAGGATGAGTAACTTCTTGCCGTCCACCTTGAATTCGGTGCCTGCATACTTAGCGAAGAGGACGGTGTCGCCGGTGGTAACATCGAGTGCCACGCGCTTGCCACCCTCATCCCGGCCTCCGGGGCCAACGGCCAAAACGGTGCCTTTTTGGGGCTTTTCCTTGGCCGTTTCCGGGAGCACGATCCCGCTCGCAGTGATTTCTTCCTGCTCAACAGGTTCCACCACTACACGATCGCCTAGGGGCTTTAGATTTAGTGCCATATCGTAACCTCCTTGAGAATGATGAATTGTGGGTCTATACACAGTGAAAAGTTAGCACTCGTGTGGGTCGAGTGCTAACTCAGTGTCGGTATAATAATGCATGGTTAGAGGAGTGTCAAGACCCTTTTTGCAATTGCGCGCGCCGAGTGCTAAAGACTTCCCACCAATAAGTTCCATCTTACTGGAGAGGTTTTCGATTGGATTTACGGAATACAGACTACGGTGCGGGAGTCGCTGTTATCTGGACTTCGGGAGTCGGGGTGAGGAAATTCCGGCAGATCGTCATGCTCTCTTCATAGCTGGCAATGACAGCCGGATTGTCCGGGAATTGAGCTAAAACTTGGTTCAACAGGGCCGGCGCATCATTCGGGCCGCATTTGTAGTTAGCCGCCCACAGGTTTCCTAAGGTGTAGTAATACTCCCTCGAACTCTCTTTCAATTCCAAACCGGTGACCTGAACCCCCTCCTCGGTGGTACCCCCAAACACCGCCAAGACCAGCTCCGGCTCCGCGCCTTCGTAGTTTTTAGCGTGGAAGTAAATGAGTCCCAGGCGTCCGTGAATATCCGGATCAGCCGGGGATCGTTCCAGAGCGGATTGAAGATATTGGGCCGCGGTGCCAAACTCATCCGTTTGATAATATGTCCGGCTGATCGCCAGATACGGCTCGAGGTTATCCGGGTCAAGCGCATTCGCCTTGCTAAAATAGAAAATGGCCTTCTCCGCGTCCCCGATCGCTCGATAATTTTTCCCGATGGAGATATACAGCGTAATCAAGTTGGGATTAATCGCCAGCGCATTCTTATAATTTTCTATTGCGCCCTCGTAATTGCCGATGCTCTCCGCCGCATAGCCCATCGCGCGATGAGCGTCCAGCGCCGTGGGGTCTAAGCTTAAGGCTAATTCTGCCTCATTCGCGCCTTGCTGCCATTTCTGAGCATCATTCAGAATCTCTGAATAGTAGGCATGGGCCGGCGCGTAATTGCTATCGAGCGCAATCGCCTGAACCGCCGCGGCTTGAGCTTCGTCCAGCTTTCCGTTCCAATCCAGCGCCCACGCATAAATGGCCTTGGCCTTGGCGCTGTTCGGCGCCACCAGCAAGGCGGTTCCGGCGCTCTCCAGCGCCTCGGGATATTGCTGCGCATAAACTTGGATGCGGGCCAAGGCCACCCAATAGTCTATATTCTTGGTCTCCACCTCGGTCGCTTTCCCATACGCGGCAATCGCTTCCTTAAGCTTGCCCGCCGAAAATTGCGCCTCGCCTTCCTCGGCCCAGGAACGGGAGGTCCGCGTGGCGGTGGCGGTGGGAATGAACAGAGGTTGAACCTTGCCCTGCTCCCGCAGGTTGATGAGGAACAGACCGCCGATAATCAACCCGAGGAAGAGGAGGACTCTTTGTGGGCTGGAACGTCGGCCACTTTTGCGAAGACGGAGGGAGTTGCCACGGAGGTGCATGGGAAGTACTTTGTTTTCTTTTAGACCCTAAAGGTTCGCTGCGTGAGACCTTTCGAGTCTGAGCTAATAAAACGATCTTACCATCCGGGTATAGGCCCGTCAAGAAAAAAAGCCAAGCGTGGGTCAAACGCAGGTCAAACGCCGTCCGCCAAGCGTCCGTGTTGGACGAGGCTCACTGAAAACATTATAATGCCGCGATTGCGTGCAGTGCCGCGCCGGACGAAACACACCGCCCGTTAAAGTCCTCCTTCATTCCCTATGTCTATCTCCAAAGATACGTCGGCTCAATCTCTCCGTGGAATCACCCGTTTTATGCGCCCGGCTTCCGTGATTGGATTAAGCTTCGCCTGCTGTATTCTGTTGACGGTCATGGGCAGCGCTACGTGGGGCGGCTATCAGGCGGGTCTGGCGCAACGCGAAAGCCAACTCCGGGCCACGCAGTCCGTCGAACTTAAACTTCAGTACGATCTTGGGGTCACCGATATCGCGGCCGGACGTTATACCGTGGCGGTGGAACGCTTTCAGTACATCTTGAAGATTGATCCTGATTACTCGGGCGCGGCTGAAAAACTGGCCCAGGCCCAATCGGCTCTGCAGGCCACGGCGACGCCTCAGCGATCCATGACGCCTTCGGCTTTGGCGACGGAGCCGGCCGCCGCGAAGATTTTTGCATTGGCTCAACAAGCCTACCTCAGCGGTGACTGGAATGGCGTCATTACGCAATTGGTCCTGCTGGATGCGCTAGACCCCCAGTACAAAGCCGTCAAAGCCGATGGCTTGTTGTTTGTCGCGCTGCGGAATCGTGGCCTAGAGCGGATTCAAGATGATGAGATGGAAGCCGGGATCTTTGATTTGGATCAAGCCGAGGCCTTTGGCCCGCTGGATGGAGAAGCGGCGAACTACCGGGCCTGGGCGCGACTCTACTTAGCCGCGCAAAGTTACTGGGGCGTGAATTGGGCGCAGACGGTTGAAATTTTGCAGCAGTTGTATGTGCTCGCTCCCAACTTCCATGACACCTCGCAAAAGTTGTATCAAGCGACGTTGAAGTATGCCGCTCAACTCGCGGCCGCCGGTGATTATTGTGGCGCCGCCGAACAATACGCGGCCGCCCAGACTCTTTTTACGGATCAAAGTGTGATGGATGCCCAGGCGACCGCGCAAGCCGGTTGTCTCATCACGCCGACGCCGACTCCCTGAGATCGTGACTTTATTGAAAAAGAGCTATTCAACATTCGAGATAGGTGTGATTAAAAGTGTTGATAAAAAGGAGATTAGAAGAATGAACAAGTTGCTTTTCCCAAAACTGGCCTGGGGCCTGATGCTCTTGAGCCTGTTGGTGAGCGCCTGCGGTAGCGCCGCCACACCTCGCCTGCCCGCCGAAATAACCTTGGCCGCCGTGGAGGACTTGACCGGCTCGAATGCCATTTATGCGACCTCCATCAAGCTAGGCATAGACTTGGCCGTCAAGGAAATCAACGCGCAGAAATTCCTCGGTGAGGGCGTGACGCTCAAAGTGGATTACACCGATACTGCCAGGATATCAATCAGGCGACGGCTGCTTTTGAAAAGCTGACGGCCGACCCCAAGATCACGGCGATTATCGGTCCGACAATTTCCACCGCTGCCCTGGCCGCCGATCCGCTGGCGCAGCAAGCCGGAGTGCCGGTCGTTGCCACTTCGAATACGGCCAACGGCATTACGACCATCGGTAACTACATCTTCCGCACCAGCCTGCCCGAGAGCGCCGTGGTGCCGAATACCGTCAAAGTGGTAACTCAGGCGCTCAGCCTGAAGAAGGTCGCCATCATCTACGGCACGGATGACGCTTTCACAACCAGCGCCGAGAAGATCTTCAAAGATTCACTGACCCAGGCCGGCGTCGAAATCCTGCCGGAAGAAACCTTTGTTAAGGGCGATACTGATTTTTCGAAACAGTTGACTAATCTCAAAGCGCTCAACCCAGACGCTATTGTCATCGCGGGGTTAGTGGATGAAGCCACAAAGATTATGATTCAAGCGCGCGCGCTGGGCATTCCGGATAGCGTCCATTTCATCGGTGGCAACAGTTTCAACAGTCCTAAAATAGCGCAGATCGCCGGCCCAGCCGGTGAAGGCGCCATTTCAGGTTCGGCCTGGAGTCTTTCTAGCAGCGTCCCGGCCAGCCTCGAGTTCGTGAAGGTTTTCAATACGGAGTACGGCAGCAACCCCGATCAGTTTGCAGCGCAGGCTTACACGGCAGCCTGGGTCATTGCCTCGGCGATCAAGAATGCGGGGAGTGTGGATCACGCCGCCGTTCGGGAGGCACTGGCTCAAGTCAAAGGCCTCGAAAGCCCGCTGGGCACCTTCTCATTCGACGCCAACCGCGATCCGGTCCACGAGCCGGTGGTCCTCATCGTCAAGAACGGCAAATTCGAAATATTTCAACCCTAAAGGTCTTTTAGTCAACGGATGCCTTCGGCGGGTCGAACGGATTTTAAAAATAAAATTCCAAAGATCATTCGTTATATTCGCCGAAGGCATCCGTTGACTCTCCCTCACTATCCTAAAGCAACATAATCTCTAATTTTTCAGAGTCCCTTGTCGGTGCTCATTTTCCCTGCTATGATTTTGACAACTCGGCATCTATTTATGTAATTTGGATTGAGGTGACCCCGCTGGGGAGGCGGCTATCAGCTTGGAGCCGCTCTTTTATTTCCGGGGTCTGAGTAGAATCATCGAGAGGACGTTACTCTTTGCGAGCGATCAAACCTAGGGACCGATTAGTCAAAATTAGTTGCGGGTTCATCCTTACCGCGCTGTTACTCGGCGCTTGCCAAGGCAAGGGCGCCTTCAAGAAACTCACCTCAGAGGAGCCGGTCGTAGAGATCGCGGAGGGCCTCACCCTCAGCGTCAACCCCGCCACCCTCACGCCGGATTTTGCGGTTCAGCTAACCGCCCTCGCCCCGGAAAGTTTTACCGGCGCTCAATCCAATTCGGCGTGGGGCAAAGTGCTCCAGGCGCTTCCTTCCAATCTGCAGCTTCAAAGCCCGCTCTATGAAATTAAAACAACCGGTAAGCCGCCGGAGCAAATCTCCCTCGGGGTCATGATCCCCTCCGCCGCGAATTCAGCCTTGCTTGATCTCTACGCCTGGGATGGGAAAGCCTGGAATTTCCTGCCCGTCGAGTTGCGCCAGGGCCAAATGGTTGCGGAAGTTTCCAAGGCGCCGGCGGCGTTGGGACTCTTCGAGGCGGCGCCACTGCCCCCATTAGCCCTGACGACGCTGGAGCCGGGGCAAGCGTTGACCGCTGCGGCGGTTAACGGCGTGAACGGCGTCTTGCTTGGCGGCATCATCGTTCAAGCGGATGGCTCGCTGGCCGGTCAACTGCCGGAGGTTCCACTCGATCAAAACCTGGCGCTCTATCCTCTGGTTCGCAATTACGACCAAACCGGCGTGAACCAGGCCGTGCTGTCCAGTCTGCTGTATGACCCGGCGCTGCGGACGAATCATCTGCAAGGCCTGGTTTCATTCATCGTCTCTGGAAACTATCAGGGGCTGGCGATAGACTATCGCGGCCTAAGCCATGACCTTGAGCAGTCGTATACCGACTTCATTGCCAAACTGGCCCAACGCCTGCAGGCTCAAAACAAAATATTGCTCCTGCAAATAGAAACACCGAAGCCCGATGCCTACGGCGCCTTCGCCGCGCCCGGCTATGATCTGAGCGCTTTAGGCGCCTCCGCCGATGTGCTGCTCCTCTCCGTCGCCGATGATCCGACCGCCTTTGGCAACGGTTCCGCCGAGACGCTGCTCACTTGGGCTGTCAGCGATGTCAATCGTCGCCGCCTCCGGCTCACCACCTCCGCGCTGAGTGTGGATAGCGTCAATGGCAGTTTTACGTTACGCGATCAAACCTCCGCGCTTGCGCCTCTGGGTTCAGTCGTTGCGCCGTCTGGCGCGGCGCTCGTGGGGCAAGTGATTACCATGACGCTTTCCGGAAAGGCGCAAACGCTGGAATACGATAGCCAGGCCTTTGCCGCGCGTTATACCTATGCCGATGAGGCCGGCGCCACGCACGCCGTTTGGATCACCTCCTCGCATACGCTTCGTCAGCGGCTGGCGCTGGCTGAAAAATACCACTTGGGTGGGGTGATGGTGAGTGAACTGCTGAATGCGGGCGTGCCGTCTGATCTGGCCAATGCCATCACGCAATATAAAGTGAGTCTGGCGGCGCCCGCTCAAATGCAGGCCGGCTTGGTGTGGACGGTGAAAGACGCCTCCGGGGTTTTGGCGCAAGCCACGGCTCAACCGAATCAACCTTATGTGTATGCGGTCTCCGGTCCGGGTGACTATCAATTTTCAGCGGAGTTACAAACCGGAAATCTCTTGAGCCTCGGCTCGGTTGCCGTGAGCGTGGCAAACATTACGCCCACGCCGGGTTCGACCGCCGCGCCGACTGGCGGTGGTGGAAGCACGGGTGGAGGCAGTACCGGCGGCGCAACTCCGGGAGGCGGAACGACGGGGGGAGGGGGAGGTGGTTTTGTCCCTCCTCCGCCGGTTTCGGGTGGGCCGTTTGAATTAGGCGGTCAAGTTCCAGGCTTCATCGGCCATCCCACGGAAATGCACCAAGCCGGAATGAGTTGGGTAAAATTTCAAGCCTGTTGCGCGGATATCGCCGGCGGCAAGGCGGCCGGCTTTAAAGTGTTAATCAGCGCGATTGGCGACCGGACGCGCGCCGCCGATCCCTCTTACTGGCCGGAATATGCGTCGTGGGTCGCGGGCATCGCGGCTCAAGGCGCCGACGCCATCGAAGTTTGGAATGAGATGAACATTGAAGCGGAATGGCCGGAGGGCCAGATTAGCGGCGCAACCTACACGCAGTTGTTGCAGCAGGCTTACACCGCGATCAAAGGCGCTAACTCCAGCACCTTAGTCGTCAGTGGCGCGCTCGCGCCGACCGGGGCGGAAGCGGCTTTTCCTGGCAAGGTCATGAATGATGATCATTTCCTCGCGGAGATGGCGGCGGCCGGCGCAGCGAACTACATGGATTGCGTCGGGATCCATTTCAATGGCGGCACTACTTCCCCGAATGATACATCGGGCAGCGCCTTGAGCGGTTATCATTATTCCTATTACTTCTGGCCGATGGTGGATCTGTACTACAACGCCTTCGGTGGCAGTCGTCCCTTGTGTTTCACCGAACTCGGCTATCTCACCCCGGAAGGTTACGGTTCGCTCTCACCCAACTTTAGCTGGGCGGCGGACACCACGGTTGCCGAACAGGCTCAATGGCTGGCTGAATCGGCGAGCCTCTCTGGCAGTAGTGGCAAAGTGCGGCTGATGATTGTGTGGAACGTGGATTTCACTGTCTATGGCAATGATCCCCAAGCCGGGTTTGCCATGCTTCGCCCCGGCGGCTCCTGTCCCGCTTGCGCGGCCTTAGGTGCGGTAATGCAGTAAAGCATGTCCTGTTGATGATCCAACCTCAACCTTCAACGCCTGGATTTCCCTGGAGAATAGCAATTGCTGTTTTTCTGTTTGCCTTCGGCGGCTTCGCCTGCGTGAATGCCCTCCCAGCGACCGAACTGCCCACGCCAACGGCGCTTCCCGAGGCGACGGCCACCGAGCCTCAAGCCGTTCCAACCGATGTCCCGCTTCCGAGTGCTACCCTGACGAGTGCGCCGCCGACAGAAACACTGCCTCCGCCGACCGTTACTCCGACACCTGAACCGGTGCTTAGGGTTAGCTCCGTTGTGAACGTCCGCTCCGGCCCGAGGACGATTTACCCTCCGCTTGGCGTTTTGACGGAAGGTCAGACTGCCAAGGTCATTGGTCTTGATTCTTCCGGAGATTGGTACGTGATCGAATTCGAGGCGTCTGAGAATGGGCAGGGCTGGGTATCGGGACAAGTTTCGACGTACAACGGGGAGGTGAGTGAACTGCCCGTTATTGCCGCGCCACCCCCTCCGGCGCCGACCGCTACGCCGCCCCCAACGAAGACTCCTCTTCCCGCCGTCACCGCCCCGCCGAAGCCGACGGCGACCTTGACTAGCCAACATGGTTTGACCGGGCAGCTCACTCTCTGCACTTCGAAGACGAGCTACGCGGCCAATGTCGAGCGCATTTGCTTCAAGGAGTTAATTCATAACGAAACCACCAGCCAAGTGAAATACGGCGTCTTGGGGGTATTGGCTCTGAATTTGGGTGGGGGACCGAATCAATTCCAGACCAGTTGGAGCGGTGACCTGGCGATTGATCCCAGTTGTTATGGCCCCACCGATCGCTGCGGCGGCATTTGGGAAGATGGGATGAAGATCAGCGCCACCGGCTCGTATCGGCTATTGCTGCAAATCTGTTATTCCCCGGTCAGTGAATGTAGCAACAGCAATAGTGATTGGGAAACGTTGAGCAGTGCCGGGAATATCCAGGTCGTTAGTTAACCGACTTGAGAACCGGTCAAGGCCACGATTTAGAATGACGGATCAACTTCCCCAAGAGGAGACAAGTGAGATGGATACTCAACCGCCCTCTTCCAAGCTCCCCTGGGGCGCAGTCATCGGCATCGCCGTGCTCGCTCTCGCTGGGATCGCCATGCTGGCTTATGCTATTTACAGCCTCCTTGGCGGAAGTGGAAAAGCTACCGCGCCTACTCAGGTCGCGGCCGTGCCAACGGTAGCTTTCACTATTCCGACGACCACGCCGATTCCCCCCACACTGCCTCCGACGGATACCCCGGTTGCAGTTGAGCAGCCTACCGCGACCAGTGGCGCGACGAGTGCGCCGGAGGGCAACCTAAAAATCAACCAACCGGCCAACGTCCGCAGCGGGCCGGGGACAAACTATCCCGCGCTCGGCGGCCTGCAACCGGGGGAAACGGCTACTGCGATCGGGCGCGACGCCGCGGCGCAGTGGTATGTCATTAGTTATTCCGGCTCGTCCAGCGGACAGGGCTGGGTCTCGAACACCGTCTCAACCTACAATGGCGATGTGAATAGTTTGCCCGTCATCGCCGCGCCTCCACCTCCGGCGCCGACGGCCACACTGCCGCCGCCGAAGACTCCCATTCCGGCGGCGACCGCCACCCCCGCGGGGTACATCGTGAATGGAATCAAGGGCGACTCCTTCACCATCAAAAACACCACGGTGGCGGCGGGCCAAGACATCTGGTTCACTTTCCAGGTGACCAACATCACGGATGCCTCCGTAGATTTCGGTCTCGTAGCGGCTCACACGGATGTGGGCTTTACCGCCAAATCGTATTCCGGCCCGCTAGGCCCTCACAAAGTGATTGGCCCATGGGAAGATCATCTCAACATCAACACCCCCGGCACCTATCAAGTCTATTTGGGTATTTGCCTGGCCTCGAACAGCGAATGCGTTAACGGCTCGCCGCCGTGGAGCCGGCTCTCCGGCAATATCACGGTCGTCGTCCAATAAGGTTTTAGACCCTAAAGGTTTTCGCGAAGCGACCTTTAGGGTCTAGACGGGTTTAGACTAAAGGCTAAAACATCATGGGTCAAAATCCTCCGGTGCGTTCTAAAGGCAACTTCTCGTTGTTTATCGGATTGTGGCTCGGACTCACCGTCGTCGCGGGCTTGACCGTCTTTAGCCTGATCTTCTGGGCCTTGGGAGGATTTGAATCCGCAACTCCAACGCCGGTTCCGGTGGCCGCCACGGCGGTGCCTCCCACGGCGCCGGCCGTTCCCACCCAGGGGGAGGTGGCTTGCAACTATCCACCGCCGGCCGCCTCCGGTTTCGGCTACGGGATTCAGAGCCACGTTTTCGTTGGGGACAATGCCTATTGGCTGGGAGTCATCACGGACAAACTGCATCTGCAATGGGTGAAGATGCAAGTGCGCTGGCATGAAATGGAGCGGAGCCAAGGGGCTATTGATTGGGGCCTCCTCGATTCGGCGATGGAGCAAGCCTGCCAAAAAGGATTGCGGGTGATGCTCTCGGTTGTGGCGGCCCCGGAGTGGACGCATGCTCAACCAATGCCCGCGCCCGAAGGGCAGCAGGCCCCACCGGATAACTATCAGTTATACGCCGATTTTCTTGGGAATTTGATGCAGCATTACCCCGGCCAGATCGGGGCGATTGAAGTCTGGAACGAAGAAAATCTAGAGCGTGAATGGAACACGGCGGCGGGCATTGCGCCGGTGGAATACGTCAAACTTCTCCAAGCGGTGTATACAACGATTAAAAGCAACGACCCGAAAGTGCTGGTCATTTCCGGCGCACCGGCGCCCACCGGAGCCACTATCTCAAGTTCGACCGGCCGGCCGATTGTTGTGGATGATGCGACCTATCTAACTCAGTTCGTACAGGCCGGTGGTTTGCAATATGCGGATTGCATTGGCACGCACTCCAACGGCACCAACCTGCCGCCGGACGCCGATGGTGCGCATCCCCCCGGCGATGGAACAGGTTATACCTTCAAGGGCCCATGGACGACTCCCCATTATTCGTGGGCGCTTAAAAGTCAGGTGGAGACGTATGCGCAGATTCTCAAGAACCAAAAACAGCAATGCGTCACGGAGTTCGGCTATGCTTCGGCGATCAATGGGGTGTTTCGACCGGGGTTCGAGTTTGCCGCGGACGTGACTGAGAAGCAACAAGCAGATTATCTTGTGGCGGCCTACAACTGGATGCGCGATTCCGGTTCGGTCAAGATGGCTTTCTTATTTAACTTAGACTACGGGCCTAAAGGCGGCGACCCAGCCACCGATGACAATGTGATCTTCTCCATCTTGTCCAAGGAAGGCCTACCACGCCCGGCCTTCGACGCCATCAGCTTGATGGACAAACCGTAGCGATTGCCTTAACTCAACTTAATGACAAATCTCCACCAAGGCCCTCCCGGCTGGCGCTGGCCGTTTTTCTCTTCATCCGTCCTCCGTCTCGCGCAGCGGTCCTTCGTCTTCTTAGCCTTCCTCATATCCTGCGCCTCACCAGTCTCCCCTACTCCCTCGCGTCTCTATCCGCTCCCGCATTTGCAATCGCCGGAATATGGCATTCAAGCCTTTCTCTGGTGGAATGTGGATAACAAGACCGCCTGGCGCGACGCCGATCTGGTCAAAGAGATGGGCTTTGGCTGGCTCAAGCAGCAGATTGCTTGGCGCGATATTTCTAATGCGCGCGGCGGCTACGATTGGTATCGGACGGACTGGATCGTCAAGCTGGCCGAGGAGCGCGGCCTCAAGTTACTCATCCGGCTGGATCATCAACCGGCTTGGTCGCAAGCCGACCCTGTCCCTAACGGTCCGCCGGATAACGTTCAAGACTTTGCCGATTTTTGTTCGACGCTGGCGGCACACTACACGGGCCGCATCGCCGCTTATGAAGTGTGGAATGAACCGAACCTGGCGCGCGAATGGGGCGAACAGCCGCCCGACCCGGCGGGGTACGTGGCCTTGCTCAAGGCCTGCTACCTGGCGATTAAAAGCGCCGACCCGCAGGCCATCGTCATCTCTGCGGGTCTGGCGCCCACCGGCACGGATGATACGGCCGTCGCCATGCCGGACGAAAAATTTTATCAGGGGATGTATGATGCTGGTGCTACACCTTACTTTGACGTCTTAGGCGTGCATGCTCCCGGTTACATGAACCCGCCGGAACGCTCGCCGGAGGATACGGAGGCCGACCCGGCCTTACAAGTCCGCTGGATCACCTTTCGGCATGTCGAGGACATTCGCGCGCTCATGGTCGCCAACGGTGATGCCGATAAACAAATTGCGATCACCGAGATGGGCTGGACCTCAGACCCCAATGACCCGAATTACCACTGGTATGCTGTCGATGAAGAGCACAAAGCCGATTACTTAGTGCGCGCTTATCAGTATGCCAAACAAAATTGGCAGCCGTGGATCGGCTTAATGTCCATGATTTACATCGCCGACCCCACGTGGACGGAAGCGAACGAGCAATACTGGTGGGCCATCACGCGCCCCACACCCCCCGGCGACCCGGCGATTCTGCTGCCGGCGTATACGGCGTTGAAGAACATGCAGAAATGACAAATGGGCAAATGACAAATGCAAAATGACAAAACCCATTTTGCATTTCTTTCATTTTTCATTTTTCATTTCAAAATTTCCCTCAACGCTCCCAACAACAACGTCACATTCTCGCGCTGCGAAGCATAGCCCATCAACCCCACACGCCAGACTTTGCCCTTGAGCGGCCCCAACCCCGCCCCGACTTCAATATGATACTCATCCCGCAAGCGTGCCCGCGTTTTGGCCTCATCCACGCCTTCGGGGACGCGCACGGTCGTTAGAGTCGGCAGCCGGTAAGCGGGCGCAACGTACGGAACCAAATCGAGTTCGGCTAATCCGTTCCATAAATACTCGGCGTTCGCGCGATGCCGCGCCCAGCGCGCTTCCAGCCCTTCTTCCATCACCAAACGCAGCCCCTCCCGCAGCGCATACACCATCGTCGCCGAGACGGTATGGTGATACATCCGCTCCGGCCCCCAATACTTCGCCAGCAATTCCAAATCAAAGTACCAAACTTCAGTCTTTCGTTTGCGGTTACGAATCACTTCGCGGGCGCGGTCACTCAGGCTCACCGGCGCGAGGCCGGGCGGGCCGCCCAAACATTTCTGCGTCCCGGAATAGGCCGCGTCTACGCTCCATTCATCCAACTTCACCGGCACGCCGCCGAGCGAAGTCACGCAATCCATCACCAACAGCGCACCGTGACGATGAACGACTTCGGCGATGCCTTCCATTGGCTGAAGCGCGCCCGTGGACGTTTCCGCGTGAACAATGGCAACCACCTTCGCCGCCGACTTTTTCAACGCCGCGTCAATCTCTTCCGGCGCGAACGCCTCGCCCCACGGCTTTTCGATTTTCGTCACCTCGGCTCCGTGCCGCAGCGCCACTTCTTCCAATCGCCCGCCGAAGAAACCCGCCGCGCACACCAGCAGCTTATCACCGGGTTCAAGCAAGTTACTCAGGATCGTCTCCATCCCGGCCATGCCCGTCGCGGAAATGGGGAGGGTGAGTTCATTGCGCGTCTGGAATGTCTCGCGCAGTAGCGCAAGAAATTCCGGGTCCATGTAGCCGAGCAGTGGAGTCGCCATCGCCCGCAGCACGCGCGGCGGGACGGCGCTCGGGCCGGGGCCAAGCAACAGGCGACGGGATGGATTGAGATCAGTGTAAGTCTGGGGCATCAGTAAGTTTCCTTTCAAGTGAAGAGATGCCTGATTTTACCGCATCGCGGAATGGCGTGGACTTTGCAAAAGATACGGCCCGGCATATACTCACAGATATGATCACTTCACCCAGCCGCGTCAAGCTCAAAATACCACGCGACCAGATCACTGACTTCTGCCGCCGGAATCACATCCGCCGACTAGCCATCTTTGGCTCGGCGCTACGGGATGACTTTCGCCCAGACAGTGACCTCGACATCTTGGTTGAGTTCGAGGCCGGGCATGTGCCGGGCTTGGCCTTTTTTGCTATGGAGAATGAACTCTCTCAGTTGTTTGGGCGAAAAGTGGACTTGAATACGCCTAAGTTTTTGAGCCAACATTTCCGCCAGCAGGCTCAAGCGGAAGCAGAGGTCGTGTATGACCAAGCATGAGTCCGCAATAATCTACAGCCACATGCTGGAACATGCTCGGAAAGCAGTTACTCTAGCACAAGGTCGAAATCGTGAGAACTTGGATGAGGATTGGATAGCAGCTTTGGCTTTGGTTCGACTTTTGGAAGTGATTGGGGAAGCTGCTGGTCGAACTTCCAGAGAAGAACAGACAGAACATCCCGAAATTCCTTGGGCACAGATCATCGGCTTACGGAACCGACTTATTCATGGCTACGACTCAGTGGACATGGATATTCTCTGGCAAATCGTCCAATATGATTTGCCCCCCTTGATTACGACTCTTGAGGCTTTTGACCTAAGCGGAGAGTGAGACCAGTTCATGCCAACAAGCAGAACAAACCGCCTCGGGCAAATTGCTCGGGGCGGTTGCATTTTGCCTGCCTCATTAACCCCGATAGATATTCTCTCGATGCCAATCTACCGCTTTGGGGTGGGGCAGTATTACTTCTTGCTCCGGTGCGTGGAGAGGCTTTCCTTCCAAAGATAACAATTCAAATTTGTGGCTGTCTGCCTGGCGGACTAATGGACTAAGCAAAACCTCGTTATTCGATGTCAAGGAAAACAGTCCCGCATCAAATGCCCAGTGATGTGCTCGACACAAGGAAAGTCCATTACGTGGGTCGTCAGTGCCATTGTGCCTTTTAGAGACAATATGTGCTGCTTGAGCTTCGTGCAGGTTTTCTACAACGAACTTCATTTCACAAACAGCGCAAGCATAATCATATTCTTTCAATAGTAACTGTACAAAAGCCTGCTCGCGTTTGGGCGCAGAGACGATGTATTGTGCCGGTTCTTCCCGGACAAAGGGCTGAAACTCATTTGTGAGTTGTGCATACAAGCGCAACTCATAACGTTCAGCTTCGTCTGGGATCACTTCACTTACCTGTGCTAAAGCAGGCAGGTCTGCACTTTCAACGACGAACACATCGCGATTGGGATCATAGCTACTCAAAATACCCAAACCCAGCACCTTATAAGTTGAGCCTTTCTTTCTATCTGTTACTTGTTGAATAACTCCCACGGGTACTCGATCATCCAAACATCGAACCAAGGCCCGATTTTCGTGATGCTCCAGTCCTCCTGATCGAGGGGAGTAGGTCATCAGCCAGCGCCCATCGTTTAAAAATAGTACTTCATCTTTTTGTTCATACCGTGATCCTGGCAATATTAGGATACACAAAGCGTATTCTGACCAAGCAGGCTTGAAAATGCCTGTTACAAGATTATGAAAACGCTCAATCTCAAGAGAAGGGCTATGTTCTAAAGTCCGCTTGAAAAATGCGGCGGGCATTACTTGTCCGGTATACCGGGCAAATTGGGCTAGGACTTTGTTACGCAGCTCAATAGACACAAGCAGTTCTCAAATGTGGAGGATGGCAGGATTATGGCAGAGGAATGCAAACGAAGCAAAAGCTAAATCTCAGATGCCTTCATAGGCCTTTCAGCCGAATTGTCAGAAAACCATTGACTCGCCACTCTTCTGTGCTACAGTGTAACTGTAACTAGTGGTTTGTAAACTAAGTTTTGCAACGAATTAGTCCAGGCGTATTGTTGAGCCAATACTGGAACTTCCGGCAAGACCATTGCCAGTCAAAAGGGTGAGCGAAATGCTGATTGTAATCGCTGGTG
>Ga0209382_10000492_pt1 | contig 65232 bp, 61 predicted proteins | sample SoiMetdeltSBSDD5_FD_187599 | JGI IMG/M metagenome (GOLD analysis project Ga0209382, IMG submission 187599) | Bulk soil microbial communities from a Populus tree surrounding site in Tennessee, USA - Soil MetaG P. deltoides SBSDD5 (SPAdes) (version 2) | ecosystem: Environmental > Terrestrial >...
GCATGTCCGTTTTGGGTCAACAGCAGACATTTGCCCCCCAAAAAGTCATGTCCGCTTTACCCCCAATAGCGACCGCAAAAACGGATTTCCGCACAAGGTCATGTCTGCTTTACCCCCGAAAGCGGACGTGTGCGGCGCAAACCGTCATGTCTGCTTTGGGCCAGGAGCCGACAAGAAGTGCACTTCCCGCTTACGTCCGCTATCGCCATAACGCGGCTAGGCGGGCCTCCCACTTGAAAGTGTACGCTCGTTAAATCAGCAGCATGTACCGAAGGAGAGGTTTGAGACTGAGTTGAAGCGGCGTACCGGGAGTCTCTGGACAGTTGCGCTTCTTCCAGATGACATGACTACATCTGCCGCTAAAGGCTCTGCTTTTCGTCTTCGCCTCTACATCCTACCTTTCGCCGGAGGAAACATCGATGAACACCATACTTTGCCGCGCCGTATTGAGCGCGTTCTTGCTCATCGCCGCACTCACACCGGCTCCGGCGCAGGATTGGCCTTCGCGCAACGTCACAGTTATCGTGCCAGTTCCGGCAGGCGTCGCGAGCGATATCGTCGCGCGCGTGGTCTTCGAGCAGGTTGGAAGACAGGTTGGACATACCTTCGTGGTCGAGAACCGGCCGGGTGCCGGAGGCACTATCGGCGGCAATACGGTCGCCAAGGCCGCGCCCGATGGTCATACCATTTTGGTTTGGGGTTCGATTGCAGCGGCGAACGCGCTTTATACGAAACTGCCCTACGATACGCTTAGGGATTTCACGCCGGTTGCTGCGTTGGGCCAGACGCCGCTGGTCATGGTCACGGGGGCCGGCCGCTTCAAATCGCTCAGCGAACTGGTTTCAACAGCGAAAGCCAATCCCGGAAAGCTGAATTATGCGACTGTCGGTGTCGGATCGGCCGCCCACTTCGGCACCGAGCAGCTTGCAGTGAGCGCGGGCTTCTCCGCGCAGCATGTTCCCTTCAAGGGCGGCGAATGGCTGACGGAGGTCATCGCTGGCCGCCTTGATTTCGCCGTGACGCCGGTGACGAGCGCGATCGGCTTAATCCGTGACGGCAAGCTCGTCCCACTCGCAATCAGCTCGTCGACGCGTTTCGCTTCACTCCCCAATGTCCCGACAATGGTCGAGGCCGGACTTAAAAGTGACGCGGTGTATCCATTCTACACAGGCGCCTATCTTCCGGCTGGGACACCGCACGCCATCGCTGAGAAACTGCACGACGAGGTGATGAAGGCGCTGGCATTGCCGGCCGTGCGGGAGCGCCTGGCGGCGGTTAATGTAGATCCGATGCCGATGACACTTGCGGAGTTCGGCTCCTTTTTCAAAAAAGACGTCGCCGCTAACTTGGAGCTGGTGAAAGCAGCGAAAATCCCAAGGCAGTAGCTCTTGCTGGGCATGACAACGCATCGGGGCTGAGCCGTCCATGATACTCGACACGTCCATCACACTGCATCGCCGCGGCTCCGGCCGTTGCCTCGCGCTGCTGCACTGCCTTGGCGTCGATCGGCACTTCTGGGATTTCGTCGCGCCGCTGTCGCGCGAGCTGACGCTCGTCAGTTACGATTTGCCCGGCCACGGCGAAACGCCGGTGCCGAACGGCCCATACAGCATCGAAGACCTCGCGGCGCAGTTGGCCGGACTGCTCCAGCGCGATGGCATCGCGCGCGCCCATATCGTCGGTATTTCGCTCGGTGGCCTGATCGCGCAAGCATTCGCGGCGACGCATCCGCAAACGGTGGACCGCCTCGTCCTCATCGACACCACCGCCCGTTACACCGAAGAGCTGCGCGCCATGTGGGCGGTGCGCGCCGCCAGTGCGCGCAAGGACGGCGTCGCCAGCCTAATCGATGGCCTCTTGAAAATCTGGTTTACCCCACAGTCGATCGCCGACGACACCGCCGCCGTGCGCTACGTGCGCTCCGCGCTGCAACGTTCGCCCGGCGAGGGCTACGCGCTCGCCTGCGAGGCGCTCGCCGCTGCCGACCTGCGGCCGCTTGCCGGCAAGATCGCCGCGCCGACGCTGATCGTATGCGGCGACGACGACATCCCGAGCTTCCTCGACGCGGCGCGCTGGCTCACCGGGAACATCCGCGGCGCGCACCTGGAATGGATAGCCAAGGCCAAGCACGCCTCGGTGATCGAGCGTCCCGACCAGGCGCTCGCGCTGGTGCGCGACTTCCTCCTCGCGAAAAGCTGATCTCAGCGCAGGTGCTTGTTGAAGAAGTCGAGCGACAGCGCCAGCGCGCGGTCGGCCTCCGGCTTGCTGTAGGTCTTGCCGCCCAACCGCGCGAAGGCGTGGTCGGCGCCTGGATATTTGTGGATGGCGACCAGTGGATTCGGCGATAGGCGGCGCTCCAGCAACTCATTCACCTCCGCCTGCACCCAGCGGTCCTTCATCGCCATGTGCAGCACGAAAGGCCGGTGCAGGTTCGGTGCCTCGCGGATGTTGTGCTCGATATAGGTGCCGTAATAGGCGACCGCGCAGTCGATGTCGGTGCGGCAGCACATGAGATAGCAGAGCTTGCCGCCGAGACAATAGCCGACCGCGCCCACCTTGCCGTTGCACTCCGGCAACTGCTTGAGATAGGCGCGCGTGTCCTCCATGTCGCGCACGCCGAGGTCGTAATCGAAATCGTAATAGAGATCGAACGCCTTTCGCACGTGTGTGGGGTTCTTGTCCGACAGCTCGACGCCAGGTTCCTGCCGCCAGAAAAGGTCCGGCACGAGGCAGACGAAGCCGGCCTCGGCGAACTGATGCGCGTGATGGCGCATGGTGTCGTTGACGCCCCAGATCTCCATGATCGCGATGATCGCGCCCACGGGCTTGCGGTCCGGAATGGCCAGATAGGCGCCCATCTCGCCGTCACGCAGCTTCACCCGGATGTTTCTCGTCTGCATGTGACCTCTTAAGCGAGCTTGAGCAGCGCCCGCGCGTTGCCGGAGAAAATCTGCTCGCGCGCGGCCGGCGAGATGTCGAGCGCGTTCACCGCGGCGATGGTGCCGGCGATCAGCCCCCGCCCCTTTTCGGAATCGAACGGCGCGTCGGTCGCGAACAGGCAACGCTCCGTGCCGAAGTAGGCGTGGCCGCAGACGGTCGCGCCGACATCGCCGTTGAGCGCCGTGTCGGCGTAGAGCATTTTGAAGTACTCGCGCGGCGGCTTCTTCAGCCGCTCGGCGCCGGGATTGCGATCCGGTACGCCGAAAAAGATCTGCTTGAAGCCAAGCGCGATGCGACCGGCGAAATACGGGATCATACCGCCCATGTGGTGCGTGATGATCTTCACGCGCGGCATCTCGTCGAACAGCCCGGAATAGATCAGCCGCGTCATGCAGGCCGTCGTCTCGTAAGGCCAGCCGAAGGTGAACCAGATTTCATCCTCCGACCCCTGCTCGGTCACGTAATCGGCGAACTGCGGTCCGCGCATTGGATGCACCCAGACCGGCAGGTCGAGCTCGACCATGCGTTTAAAGATCGGCCGGAATTCCGGCGCGCTGAGCGGCTTGCCGGCGACATTGGTGAACACCTGGATGCCCTTGGCGCCCAGGTCTCTCACCGCGCGGTCGATCTCCTTCAGCGTGGCGTCCATGCTGTTCATCGGCAGCGACGCGATAAAGGTTGGAAAGCGCTGCGGATGCCGCCCACAGATGTCCGCAAGACCGTCATTGGCGAGGCGCGCCAGCTCCGCGGTGCGCTCGGGCGGCCCCAGCAATTCGAGCGGCGGATTGGCGAGCGACAGCACCTGGCTGTAGTCGCCGAACTGATCGAGCAGCTTGAGACGCGCGTCGAGGTCCCACAGCGTCGCCAGCTTGGGAAACGCGGTGGCGGCCGGGTGATCCGGCACCAGTTGCCGCAGCTTTTCGAAGTAAGCCGCCGGCATGAAATGGTTGAAGATGTCGAGGATCAACTAAAGGCACCCGGTTTCGTGCGCTGAAACCTACGCGGTCTCGCGGCGCGCTTTCAAGCCGGTCTCGCTCACGTGGAGAGACACCTGCTTGTCAGCAATTTTGTTTCGCGTTTAACTTGACGCAAGCGGCGCCTCGCCTCTTGCGTCCGCTCCCGCTTGCGCGGCGCACAAAAATCGAGGCTTCAGGGGGAAGTCCATGTCCGTGTCAGCCGTCGACAGCAAATCCGCCGAACTCGTCGGCCGTCTCGATCGTCTGCCGTTCTCTCGCTGGCACAAAAATCTGTTCACCCTCTGCTTCCTCGGCGTGATGTTCGACGCCTGCGACTTCGCGCTGTTCGGCATGGCGCTGCCGCCGGTGGCGCGCGAATTCGGGCTCAACCAGGCGCAGGCGGGATTGCTGGCGACCGTAGGCTTGGTCGGCGCGTTCCTCGGCGCGCTGTTCTGGGGCACGATCTCCGATTACATCGGCCGCCGCACCTCGTTCTCGGCAACGATCGGCATCTTCTCACTGTTCACCGGGCTGGTGGCGGCGTCGTGGAACGTGCTGTCACTCTCGGTCTTCCGCTTCCTCTCGAATTTCGGCCTCGGCGGCGAAGTGCCCGTGGCGCTGACGCTGACCTCGGAATACAGCCCGAGCCGCATCCGCGGCCGCATGACCGGATCGATGATGGCGGCATTCCCGCTCGGCCTCGCGCTCGCCGCGCTGCTCGCTTATTTCATCATCCCGACCTACGGCTGGCGCACGGTATTCATTATCGGCGTCATTCCGGCCGTGCTGCTTTTCTTCGTCCGGCTCGTGATGCCGGAATCGGTGCGCTATCTGCTCAGCCGAGGGCGTGTCGCCGAAGCGGAACGCACCGTTGCCGAGATCGAAGCGAAGGCGTCGGAAGGTAAACCGCTCCCGCCCGCCGTCCCTGTTCCGGCCGGTGTCGAGGAACGCGGCGTCACCGTGGTCGAACTACTCACGCCGGAGCGCCGCAAGCGTACCATCCTGTTGTGGATCGTGTCGTTCTGCTTCCTGTGGTCGTCGAACGGCATAATCTTCATGCTGCCCCAGATTCTGGTGCAGCGCGGATTCGAACTGCGCCAGATCTTCGTCTTTCTGTTCGTGCAGGCTGTCGCGGCCTTCGTCGGCTACACAGCGTGCGGCTTCCTCATCGACCGTTTCGGCCGCCGGCCGGTGCTGTTCCTCTATTATTTCGTCGGCGCTTTCTTCCATCTGTGGTTCGCGATGGCATCCGGCGTGTGGATTTATTTCGCCATCGCTGCGGTCGGCTGGGTCAACCCCGGCGTCTACGGCTCGAACGGCATCTATGTCAGCGAGCTTTATCCGACGCACCTGCGCGCCACCGCGGTCGGCTGGTTCTTCGGCATCGGCCGGGTCGGCTCGTTCCTGGCCCCGGCCGTCGTCGGCCTCATGCTCCAATACGGGCTCGGCGCCTACGTGCTGCACACCTTCGCGCTGAGCTTCTTCATCGCCTCGATCGCGCTGTGGGCAGTCGGCATCGAAACCAAAGGCCGCGTGCTGGAGCAAATCACGGCGGCCGAACAGGCTGCGTGATTGACGACGGGTATCGCCGTCTTCCTTGCCGCGCGATAGTATGTCGTGCCGTCAGACACGAATTCATGTCTGGTTTGGGTCAAAAGCAGACATTTGCGCCGCAAAACGGCATGTCCTTGCTTTACCCCCGAAAGCAGACATTCACACTGCAAGAACTCATGTCCGCTAAGGGCCATAAGCGAACAAATCGCAGTGCAAGCGTTATGTCGACTTTTTTCACCCTCATGGCTGCCAAATCTATTTCCCTATGACGGGGATTTTCAAAAAAGAATTGATTATCCGTCGGTACAATTTGCCGCTGGCGCTCGCCGCCGCTTGGCTTTCGGAACTTTGACCACGTCACGCAAGGAGCGCCAGATCTTTTCCGACGTCACCGGCATACCGATTGCAGTCGAGGCACCACCACGTACGAGGGCGTCGTTGACTGCATTCAGCACGGCCGGAATAGATCCCGTGACGCCAACCTCGCCCGAGCCCTTTACGCCAATCGGATTCTTTGTCGAAGGCGTTGGGTGAAAATCCACACTCAGCGTCGGGAGATTGGCCGCGCGCGGCAAACCATAGTCCATCAACGATCCCGTGATCAGTTGACCGTCATCGTCATAGGCTATCCCTTCCAGCAGGACCTGTCCGATTCCCTGCGCTACTCCGCCATGGACCTGACCATGCACGATGAGCGGGTTGATAATGGTTCCAACGTCGTCGACGGCGCAATAGGCAACGACGTCCACCTTTCCGGTCTCAGGATCGATCTCGACTTCGCAGACGTGACAGCCATTCGGATGATGAAGACCGGGGGCTGCGAATTCGCCGGTCGAGTCGAGTGTCGTGGGAAGATCCGGCGGCAGATCGCGCAGGGATCGCACCCGCATGGCAAGGTCGAGTAACCTGATCGAAATATCGGTGCCTCGCACGTAAAACGATCCGTCACGGAATTCGAGATCGGCCTTGCTGACCTCAAGAACATGCGACGCCAGCGATCGCCCTTTCTCGATCACCGCGTCGCTGGCGATCGCGATCGCCGACCCCGCCATGATCATCGATCGCGAACCGACACTCGCCAAGCCTTTCGGCAAGTCGGAACTGTCGCCTTCCTTGATGCGCACCTTGTCGAATGGGACGCCAAGGCGCTCCGAAACAAGTTGCGCAAAGCTTGTCTCGTGCCCCTGGCCTGACGATTGAGTCGCGGTGACCACAATCACGGTACCGTTCGGCCCGAAGCGGATGTCGGCACCTTCATACGGATAGGCACCCACACACTCGACGAAACAAGACAATCCACGGCCCCTGATGAGGCCGTATTCGGCCGACGCACGCGCCCGATTGTCGAATCCATGCCAATCGGCAAGCGCCAGTACCTTGTCCAGCAGACCTTCGAAATCGCCACTGTCGTAGGTTTGCCCGGACGCCGACTTGTAGGGGATCGATTTCGTCGAAACGAGATTTCGCCGGCGCAGATCGACCGGATCGATGCCGAGCTCCCGCGCCGCCTGTTCGACCAAGCGCTCCGTGATGTAGGACGCCTGCTCGCGTCCGGCGCCGCGATAGGGACCGATTGGCGCGGTGTTGGTCAGCACCAGCCTGATCTCCACTTCGAGCAGCGGAACGTCATACATCAACGGCAGTCCGTTGGTCGTATTGCGTATGGAAATATGCGCTCCATGGCACGAGCAATAGGCGCCGATGCCATCGAGAATTGTTGCCTGGATGGCGAGGAACTTGCCGCTTGAGTCAAGGGCGAGTGCAGCCTCAATGACGGCATCTCGTGCGTGATTGTCGGAGAGGAAATGCTCCGTGCGCGTTCCGGACCACTTCACCGGCCTTCCGAGCAACCTCGCCGCATGAAGCACGGCAATATCTTCCGGATAAGGCTGCTCTTTGCATCCGAATGCTCCTCCGACATCGAATGTCCGGATCCGCATCTTTTCTCGAGGCATGCGGAATACGTGATCGCACAGAACGCGGTGAAAGAAGTGTGCCCCTTGACTGGCGGCAATCAGCGTGAAGCTAGCGTCGTCGCGATTGTAAGAGCCGATGCAGCTGCGTGGCTCGATTGGATTGGCGAGAACCCGGTTATTGACAAGCTTCAGCTTCGTCACATGAGCGGCTTGGGTGAAGGCCGACTCCACGGCAGCGTGATCGCCGTGACGCCAAATCAGTGCCACGTTGTTCGGTGCGTCCGGCCACACCGCCGAGGCCCCTTCCGCGACGGCACGTTCGATGTCCGTCACGGCCGGCAGCGGCTCAATCTCGACCAGGACTTTCTCGCAGGCATCGATCGCTTGCGCGACCGTTTCCGCGACGACCATTACGATTGGCTCGCCGACATGACGCACCCGATCCTGGGCAAGCGCGGGACGTGGCGTGTCAGCGGGAGGATCCATCGTGAACCCGCCGAGCGGGAGGTACGGTATGTAGCCAACGCCAGCAGCGCGCAGATCTTCTCCGGTAATCACAGCAATTACGCCGGCTGCGTTTAGCGCCTCGCCGGCATCGATGGCCCGGATCAACCCGTGACCATGACTGGAACGAAGAAAGATCGCGTGGGCTTGGCCAGACACATTTACGTCGTCGGTGAACGATCCCGTTCCGGTAATAAGCCGCTCGTCCTCACTGCGTCGGACCGGTTGGGAAATTCCGAACTTGTGTGTCATAGCGCCTGGCACGACGAGTAGTCGTGCCGCTTGTACCATGCTCTGCCCGGATTCCCTGCTAAGAGGGAATTTTGCAGGAAAAATTTAGATGTCTTGCCTTTCGGAACCCTGGAAACGCCGATTTGCGGCGATATCTGCCTCGGCGCCCATTTCCGTTTAACAGGTCATAGATCACGTCAGCACGGCGGTTATCGCTGTCATTCAGCTTTTTGAACTATCAATAATCGACAGAATCACTCGCATAGTGCAAAGCGTGCGCCACGACTAATGCGAGAGAATGAAGCGAAAAACTTATCGACAGGAAAATGGCGTCAGACTATGGCATTTCGAAACCGGCAAGCTTCTCGCTTTCCTGCCATAGTCGTGCGCCTGCCTTGTCGTCTTCAGCCGCTTCATCAGGTGCTCGTTCGTGGCAGTTGTCGAAATATTTTCCACTGCTGCGGTCGACGTTTGGCGAGGACGAAAGATAGACTGGCATTTCAGCGCCACGTTCCACCGAGATCGCGCCTAAACTCTTGGCGACCTTAATGCCGAGACGCCAAATCCCACGGTTATTGTTGCCGAAATCACTCGCGACAAAACCAGGATGCAGGCAATTTGCGGTTACTGCAGCGCCCTGAAGCTGGCGAGCTAATTCGCGAGTAAACAGAATGTTGGCAAGCTTTGAGCGTCGGTAGGCTGTCCAGCCGCTATAACGCTGTGATAATTGCAGATCGTTGAAGTCGAGCTGGGCGCCGCGATGCGCTTCAGAGGCGACGTTAACAATTCGTGCCGGCCCAGAAGCGATCAAGCGTGATCGCAATAGTGCCGTAAGCCGGAAATAGCCCATATGATTGAGCGCGAAAGTGCGTTCAAGCCCATCGGGCGTAGTTTCGCGTCGTGCAAAAATAGCACCAGCGTTGTTGACCAGAACGTCGATTTGCCCCGCATCATCGAGTAGAGCGGCTGCTAACCGAAGGATCTCATCAGACCGAGAAAGATCCGCATAGTACATTTCGGCCGCGATACCCGGCACCTCCATCCGCAACTGTGCAAGGGCAGCATTACCTTTCTCGCGGCTGCGCCCAACGAGCAAAAGTCTAGCTCCGAGGGCGCCGAGACGAGCAGCAGTTTCGAGACCGATTCCAGCGGTCGCGCCCGTGATAATACAGGTCTTGTCCTTCATCAGTTCTCGCCCCGATGGTCGCACTCAAGTGCCCCACCAGTTCTTCAATTGTTTGCGTGTTCCATTAAACATGTCGCGGTCGCACGGCCCGATCCCGTCCACCGCGTGAGGGCGGGGTCCTACACCGCCATCGGTGTATTGCCACAAGGTCCATTTTCCAGGAGGGGGGAACAACAGGCCTCGGACCATATTGCGCCAGCCAGAACCAACAATTCTTCAGAATGGGATCGACTGATTTGCCAAGCGCCTCCTTGATATCGTGGCCACTGTAAAACCCGGGCCAGCGACCTACTTCGATTTTGATTTCGGTGACGAATGCGTGCGCTTGCTCCAAGGTCATGCTGGGGCCAGCAGGGTTGCTCTCAAAATCGAGCACAATCACTGTATCATCATCTGGTTGCACTACATCTAAGAAGTGCTTGGCTTGCACTGTCCCGTCTGACCCATCGCCGAAGTGATAAGCGCCAAACAACAGTCCCGCAGCCAGGATAGCCTTCTTATTGTTCTTGAATGTAGCGTCGACGTAGGTCTTACCCTGCGTAGCCTTCTGGATCACGCCAACAATGCCGTCAGCTTTCGCTTTGTCGAAGCGCAGGCCTTTTCCATTGTGATGTGAAATATCGATAACGCTGTTGGACGGCGGGTTGCGCATATCACCGCTATTCACGTATTCCAGTCATGCGACGCGACGCTCGTATCGGTGATGAAGCCCGCCAAGATACGATATTGCGACGATGATATTCCCCTTTTTAGCCGATTCTATCGGGCGAGAAGAAAAAATTATCGACAGAGTTTTTCGCCCGAACTCGGAGAGAATGAGCGGCAACCAGACTGTTGCTGCGGCCGTACTGACATTCCGACGAGCCTTTGCGCACTTCGGCTATACGACTTTTTGCACTGCAATTGCGACGGCGTGCCGCCGAACACGGTTTTCATCGACATCTACACCGAGGCCGGGCCGTTCGAGGACTTGCACATGACCGTTGGCAGTCGGAATTGGCGCGGCAGAAATGTCCTCTGCCAGTCCGGTATGTGTGAGCGTCAGCGCCCAAGCGATTTCTGGAAGGACAGAAGCGGCATGCAATGCAGCCGCGCAGGCAATGCTCGATTCGCCGGTTTTGCACGAAACGTTTACGCTCATGTCGAGTTTCGCGCACAATCTTCCAGCCTCGACAAGCGCGGTGATCCCACCCAACTTGATCGCCTTCAGGCTGACGCCACGCGTCGCCTTGCGCTCGTGATGCCGCCTGATGTCGTCGAGCGAATGAATGCCTTCGTCGGCGCCGATCGCAACGTCGGTTGCCGCCGCCACTTCGGCCATGCCGGCGAGATTGTCCGCCGCAACGGGCTGCTCGAAAAAGTTGAGTCCGGATCCCTTCACCGCACGCACGTAGTCTAGGGCCTGTTCGGTACTGTAACCTTGGTTGGCATCAGCAGAAATGAGCATGCCCCTGCCCAACAGCTTGCAAATCGCGCGTGTACGCGCTGCATCCTTTTCTGGCGTGTCGATGCCGACCTTAATCTTGTAGGCGGTGAACCCCGCTGCCTTTTTCTTCTCGGCATCGCGCAGGTCGCCATCGTAGTCGCCGCCCCCGATGACGCCGAGCAATGGCATGCGGCTGCGCTTTTTCCCTCCGAGCAGCGCATGCACCGGCTTTCCGGTCACGCGCCCGGTGAGATCGTGCAAGGCAATTTCGATCGCCGCTTTGGCGCCGTGATTGCCGTACATGCGGCCGTCCATGGCAGCAAGCGCGCCGCCGATGTCGGCGGGATCGCGGCCGCGCATGGCAGGGCTGAGATAGTGCACCGCAGATACAATGCCCTCGAGTGTCTCGCCGGTGTGCATCGGCGCGGGCGCTGCTTCTCCCCAACCGACTATCCCGGTGTCGCTTGCAATGCGTACCAGGACCGTATCGGCGCGGCGGATTTCCTCGCCCGCCATGATGACGGGCTTGAGCATCGGCAGGCTGACGGCAATCGGCTCGATGGATGTGATGGGCACGCTTGGCGCTCCGCCTATGTCCCCTCATCCTGAGGTGCGAGCGAAGCCCGCCTCGAAGGATGAACGGCCCAGGCCGTCGCCCTTCGAGGGCCGCGCCGCGCGCGGCCACCTCAGGGTGACGGATCGACGCGAAGCCGGGTCATTGACGATTAATTACAGCTTCTGAATCCCGGCCTGGTCGATGATCTCCTTGAACATTGTGATTTCCTTGGTCACCCGCGCCCACGCCGCGTCGGCGCCTTTCGGCCGCACCAGGAAGCCGGCCTGGTACAGTTTCTCTTTCATTTCAGCAGTGCCGAGAACCTTGAGCGTTTCCTGCTCCAGCCACTTGATGGCTTCGGGCGGGGTCTTTGCCGGTGCGAGCAGCACGGTGTCGGTCGCGAATACAAAATCCTTGTAGCCGAGCTCGGTCATGGTCGCGACATCGGGCATGTCCGGCCAGCGGGTGTCGCCGGTCACCGCCAGGCAACGCAGCGTGCCGGCCTTGATGTGGGGTGCGGCCGGCGGCAGCGAGCCCGAGCTCAGTTGCGCGGTGCCGCTCAGCAGCGCCTGCAAGGCATCGCCGCCGCCCTTGTAGACCACGTTCTCCAGCTTGGGGAGCTTTTCGCGGATCTTCAGAACCTCGAGCTGGATCTGCGGCGTCGTGCCGATCGGCGGCGTCGCGCAGTTGAACTTGTCCGGATTGGCCCGCGCGAGCTCGACAAATTCCTTCAACGTTTTTGCCGGCAGGTCCGATTTGACGACAAAGGTATTGGGCGAGGTCGCCAGCTCGCACACGCCGACGAAATCCTTCAGCGCGTCATAGGGAATCTTGTTGTAGAGACTGGCATTGACCGAATAGGCATTGGTCGCGAGCAGGAACGTGTATCCATCGCCTTCGGAGCGCGCGGCGGCGCCCATGCCGATATTGCCGCCGGCTCCGCCGATATTCTCGATGATGAACGTCTTGCCCGTCGATTGCTGAAGCGCGGCGGTGATCATGCGGCCAACGAGATCGGACGGCCCGCCCGGCGTGTTGGCCACGACGACTTTCACCGTCCGCTCGGGATAGGCGGCATAGGCCGACCGCACGCGCAGCAATGCCGGCGCGGCGATGCCGGCGGCCACTGCGCCCACACCCTTCATGAGAGCGCGCCGTGACGGCAGCGAATTCCGGTTGGATTTTGTCATCGTCCTCCCTTTCAGCTTTCGACAGATTTTCTGATTAGCGCGGTTATTGGTCTTAGGCTAAGCTTTTGCGATTATTGGAGCAATGGGCTCGCACACAGGCGGGCGGCGATTTGAGCGCAGACAACAAATTTCACGATATCCAAATGGCAGCCGCCCGGTCACTCCAGCCATGACAGAGAGCCGAACGCGAGCAACGAGCTGGCACGAGATCGTGCTCGCGACCCTGAAGGACAATGATGTCAGGCTTGCCGTTTACGTGCCCGATCGCGTCTTCACGCCGCTAATCGAAGCCCTTCACGCCGATCCATTCTTTACGACATTTGCGGCGACGCGCGAGGAAGAGGCGCTCGGCATCATCAGCGGTGCGTGGATGGGCGGCCTGCGCGGCGCCGTTCTGATGCAGACCAGCGGCTTCGGCACGATCCCGAATGCGCTCGCCTCGCTGGTCGTGCCCTGCCAGATCCCGGCGCTCATCTTCGTGTCGGAACGCGGCACGCTCGGCGAGTTCAATCTCGGCCAGGCGCTGGTGTACAAAACCATGCGGCCGGTGCTCAATTCGCTTGCGGTCGAGAACATCACGATCACGCGCCAGGACGAGCTTGCATTCACCATCGACCGTTCGATCAAGCAGGCGGTGGCAACGCAGGCGCCGGTCACCTTTATCCTCTCGCCGCTGCTGACCGGCGGGAAAGTGTTCGAGGGCTGAGCGCGCCATGACCGCAAAATCCTCCGCAGCAATCGGCGCGCACAATGCCAAGGTGATGAACCGCTTCGAGCTGACCAAGCGGCTTGTGGCGCAGCTCAAGCGCGACGAAGCGGTAATCGGCGGGATCGGCAACGCCAATTTCGATCTGTGGGCCGCCGGACAGCGGCCGCAGAACTTCTACATGCTCGGCAGCATGGGCCTTGCGATCCCGATCGCGCTCGGCGTCGCCATCGCGCAGCCGCAGCGCCACGTGATCGCGCTCGAGGGCGACGGCTCGCTGCTGATGCAGCTCGGGTGTCTCGCAACCGTCGCCGAACGCGCGCCGAAAAATCTCACCATCGTGGTGTGGGACAACGGCATCTACCAGATCACCGGCTCGCAGCCGACGGCGAGCGCGGCGGCCGCGGACCTTGTCGCCATTGCGCGCGGGGCCGGCATCGCCAACAGCGCCTGGGCCGCGGACGAAGCGGATTTCGATCGCCTCGCCTCATCCGCGCTGAAGGGCGAGGGGCCGAGCCTGATCGCCGCGCGCATCGACAACAAGCCGGCGGTGGCGACGACCGATCGCGACCCGGTGCAAATCCGCGAGCGCTTCATGCGCGGGTTGGGGGTGAGATCAGGGATCAGGAATCAGTAATCAGAAATCAGGGATCAGTAATCAGAAATCAGAAAGCCCTAACCCCGTTCGTCCCCGCGAAAGCGGGGACCCAGGGTCACACGCTCAGGTAGCTTTGCTGGATCCCCGCTTTCGCGGGGACGAACGGCCCAATAGAATTGGCTGTACCATGCAATGTGGGGTCCATGCCTGAGTTCGACGGAATTGTCATCGGCGCCGGTCACAACGGCCTGACGGTCGGGGCGTATCTTGCGCGGGCCGGCCTGCGCATCGCCGTGCTCGAGCGCAACAACCGCATCGGCGGCGGCTGCAGCACCGATCCCGACATTCTCCCGGGTTTCCGGCTCAACCTGCATGCCAATTTCTACATGGGGATGAGCCACTGCCCGCTGATCGAGGATCTCGAGCTGTATCGCTACGGCTTTTCCTATATCGAACCGCCGGTGCAGCAGGCGGCCGTCTTCCGCGACGGCACCTGCATCACCATCCACAAGGATCTGGACAAGACCTGCGCCTCGCTGGCGCGCTTTTCGAAGCAGGATGCGGAAACGTTCCGCGCGCTCTGGCACACCTATTGTCTCGAGATGCGGCCGCTGCTGGCCTGCCTGCTCTACAACGCGCCGATGCCGCGCGAGCAGCTTGTCGAACGGCTGAGCGGAGCGAAGGCGAAAGAACTGCTGTCCCACGCCCAGCACGATCTGTTCAGCGTCGTGCGCAAGCACTTTGTCGACGAACGCATCCGCACGCTGTTCACCTCATACATGCACGTCATCACCACCGAGAACGTGCCGGGTGCCGGCATCGTGTTCCCGGCGATCTTTGCCAACATTGCAAGCTTCACGCTGCCGGTCGGCGGCGCGGTGTCGCTGGTGAATGCATTGACGCGCGTGCTCGAGGCCGGCGGCGGGCGGGTGATCACCGGCGCCGACGTGAAGGAGATCGTTGTCAGGCAGGGGCGCGCGACCGGTGTAAAGTTGGCCGACGGGCGCGCGATCGAGGCGAAGGAATTCATCGCCAGCGCCATCGATTTCCCCACGACGATAGAGATGGCCGGCGAGGAGCTCTTCCCCGAACCGGTGCGCGAAAAGGCAAAATCCTGGCACTGGGGCAACCACAGCCTGGTGACCCTGCATCTGGCGCTTAAAAATCCGCCCGCCTACCGCGCGGCGGCTTTCGATCCCGATGCGTCGCGCGCGTACAATATTTTCTTCGGCATGGACGACATCGAGGACGTGGCAAGCTGCTTCGACGACTGCGCGGCGAAGAAATTCCCCAGGGTGCTGATGGGCAACGGCGCCTGCAACAGCCTGTTCGATCCGACCTACGCGCCGCCGGGCAGGCACTCCGCGTTCTGGTGGCCGTTCGCGCCTTACTCGGTCGACGGCTCGCCGCAGGAATGGGAGCTCAACCGCGCCGACTACACGCAGCGCGTTCTCGACTACTGGCGGATCTACGCTTCGAATCTCGAGGGCGACAACCTGCTCGGCACTTATTTGTTCACGCCGCTCGACGTGGAACGCCTGAACCGCAACATGCGGCAGGGCGCGGTGCGCATGGGCGCCTACGTGCCGAACCAGCTCGGCATCAACCGGCCGCATCCGCTGATGCCCGGCTCGCGCACCCCGGTGGAAGGGCTTTACCTGTGCGGTTCGTCGTCGGGCAATGGCGGCGGCGTCAACGGCGCGGCCGGTTATATCGCCGCAAACGCGATTGCCGATGATCTGCAAATCAAGCGCACGTGGAGGCCCATGCCCGCGCCGGAATGGAGAGATTCAGCGCGCAGTGCTGCCGAATAAGCCAACGCCGTTCATTCCCGTGCAAGCGCTCGGCGCCTCCCTATCCGTTCATCCCCGCGAAAGCGCTCGGCGTCTCCATATCCGTTCATCCCCGCGCAAGCGGGGATCCAGGAATCACATTTAGATAGTTTGGCTGGGTCCCCGCTTTCGCGGGGACGAGCGGGAAGTGTCTAGGCACAACCTCTCATCCGTCATGCCCGGCCATGACGAGTCTGGGTCCCCGCTGTCGCGGGGACGAACGGGTGAAGAGCTCTCGCCCTACTTCAGCGTCACCGTGTCGAATTCCGCCGGCATGATGATTTCCAGCAGTTCGCAGTCGTCGGAATAGCCGAGCACCGTATGCTTGATCTTTGGCGGCTGGATCCAGCACGAGCCAGCGTGGAAGGTGTGCGCCCCCTGGCCCTCGAACTCGCTAGTGAACGAGCCCTTGAGCACATAGACCATCTGGAAGTCGACGTCGTGGTAATGCTCGATCGCAACCTCTTTCTCGTCGAACGGCTTGGTCATGCGGATGACGTGCGCCTGCACCATGCCGTTGGTGGCGGACGCGATGCCGAGATCGCGATAGGCGGAGTACGGGCGCAAGCCGTGGTCGAAACCGTCCTCGCGATGATGGCTGACGGTGAAGCGTTGCGGCTTGCGGGCGCGCGGTGCCGATGCGCGGCGCGCACGCTTCGCGGATTTCGCGGCGACTTTCGTCCTCTTCTTCGTTTTCGCTCTGGTTGCCTTTGCCTTGCGTTTTGCTTTCGCCATGACAGGCCTCCTTGCCATTCGTCATGGCCGGGCTTGTCCCAGCCATCCACGTCTTCGCTCGTGCTGCCAAGACGTGGATGCCCGCGGCAAGCGCGGGCATGACACCAAACTCACTCCGCGGCTTCGGCCGCGCCGCCGTGCGCCTTCGACCAGCCGGCCGGGTCGTGGATGAATTTCTCCACCTCGGCCAGCATTTTCGGCTCGAATTCTCCGCTCGCCTTCGCGACTGCCAGCACGTCTTTCCAGGTGGTGAGCGCATGCAGCGTCACGCCGAGGTCGCCGAGGATTTTCCTGCTCTGCGGATAAATGTCGTAAAAGAAAATCACGAAGCAGTGTTCGCACTTGCCACCCGCTTCCCGCAGCGCGTTGATGAAGTTGACCTTACTCTTGCCGTCGGTGGCAAGATCCTCCACCAGCAGGACGCGCTGGCCGGGAATCAGCTGGCCTTCGATCTGAGCGCCACGGCCGAAGCCTTTGGCTTTCTTGCGCACGTATTGCATCGGCAGGTGAAGACGGTCGGCCGCCCAGGCCGCGAACGGAATGCCGGCGGTCTCGCCGCCCGCCACGGCGTCGATCTTGTCGCGGCCGATGTCGCGCTCGATGGCGTGAACTGCAAAATCCATCAGCGTCGAGCGGACATCCGGAAACGACATCAGCCAGCGCGAGTCGTTGTAGACCGGGCTCGCCCAGCCGCTCGTGAAGATGAACGGCTTGTCGCTCATGAAGCGCACCGCGCCCGTGTCGAGATACATCCGCGCGGTCAGCTCGGCGATGGTTTTTCGGTCAAGGAATTGGGCGGTCATTAAGTAGTCCGGTTACCTTTGCAAGGTAACCGATAGTCCACTGCGCGGGCGAAACCAAGGGGGCGTGCCGTCCTTATCCTCTGCGGGCGCGCCTCAGTTGCGGTCATTGCCAGGCTTGGCCCGGTTCGGGGTACGCCAAGCGAGGCTAACAAGCCTCGGCGATCTCTAAGCCTTTAGTGAGCAGCTGCACGCTGGGGCCCATGTCACTTAAGCGGTTCACTTAATTCACGTCACTTAAGCAGTTCACTGAATCGCTTAATTTAAGCGGTTCACTTAATTCACGCCACTTAAGCAATTCACTGAATCGCTTTAAGGCGCCACGCCAGATCATTTACGCTCTCAGCGTTTGACAATTTGTCAGATCGTGACCTTCAGCGCTTGACAATTTGTCATGCCCATAGCGCTGACCTTTAGCTTTTGACAAAATGTCAATTCCTATCCTCAGGGAGCGACACCGGGTTTTCAGGATTCCGAACTTGGCTCGACGCGTCACGCCCCGTATGAATTCGGCCCATTTAGCGTTCAAAATCAGCGTCAGAAATACCCCCCTTAGAGTGTCTCGGGTGCATATACTAACTGACGGATTAATCACGAATAACGGGAGATACGCTGGTGCGCATACTTGTGACGGGCGCATCGGGTTTTGTGGGACGGGCCCTGGTCGAGGAGCTTGCCAACGCCGGACACGCGGTGCGGGCGGCGATGCGGCAGCCGGCGGATGTTTTTCCGCGGTCGGTCGAGGTTGTTGCCGTCGCCGATCTGACACGTCCGATTGAATGGAGGCCGCTGCTTCGGGATGTTGAGACCGTGGTTCACCTGGCGGGAATTGCGCACGCCGAATCACAGATTGCCGAGCAGGCCTATGATCGGGTGAACCGTCTCGCGACAGCCGAGCTGGCAAACGCCGCCCGCGCGCACGGCATCGGGCATCTCATTTTCATGTCTTCGATCCGCGCGCAAAGCGGACCAGCATCGCGTGAACCTCTGCGCGAAACCGATTCACCCCGGCCAACTGACGCCTATGGACGCTCAAAACTTGCAGCCGAAGAAGCCGTTCGCAGCGCCGGGGTGCCATTCACGATCCTGCGGCCGGTCCTCATCTATGGCCCCGGGGTCAAAGGCAATTTCGCGCGTCTGATGGAGCTCGCGCGAAAACCCTGGCCGTTACCGCTGGGGCTGTGCCGCAACCGCCGGTCGCTGCTGTCGCGACGCAGCCTCATCGATGCCGTGCATCTTGCGTTGGCGTCGCCCGCGGCGAAGGGGCAGACATATATTGTGGCGGATCGGGCGCCGCTGACATTGGCGCAGATCATCGCCGCCTTGCGTGCCGGCGAGGGACGGCGTGCGGGATTGCTGCCTGTTCCGCCTTTGCTCATCGGCTTTGCGGCCAGGACAGCCGGTCACGGCGAAGAATGGCAGCGCCTCGGAGGAACACTTGTGGCCGATCCCGCCAAGTTCGTGCAGGCCGGCTGGAAGCCGACGGATACGCGCGCGGGCCTCGCGGAGCTGGTTCGCGCAACCATCGCTCAAAGCGCCGCTTAAAGAGAAACCCCCGCCGAAGCGGGGGCTTTTCTTGTTCAATAGTCGTCGCAAACCCAGACCCACTGCGGCCCCCAAGGCGTGTTCGCCCATCGCCAGCAACTGTCGTCGTAGCTGGCGAACCAAGGCGCGCCAACGAAGAAGAAGCGGGCATGGCGATGATGGAAATGTCCGTGATGCATACCCTTGCTCCAGCCGCCGACCGGGCCGCTCATACGTGCACCCATTCCCATGCCGCGACCATGGCCACCACTGTGACCTTGGCCGGCGACAGCAATCGAGGGCGCGATCGAAACTGCCAAAACAATTAGAAGCCTGCGCATGTAACCCTCCTGTGATGGCGCAAAAAGAACACCGCAGGTCAGCGGCCCCTCCCGCGTCACGAAGTCTTGATCGTCGCACACGGATTCAATACGTGCGCTGAACAGCTTCCTGAATTTCTGTTAATCGAAGGGCATCGCCATCAGTCGATCATCTGATAGCGTTATTCGGAAAATTTGTCGGTTGGTGATGACGCCGCACAAGGAGGATGTCTTCATGACTGTCAGGATCGAAAAAGACGGATCTATGTGGACAGTGATCCACGACCGGCCCGAGGCGCGCAACGCGATGGACCCGAAAAGCGCCGACGCGCTCACGGCAGCCTTTCTCGAATTCGACGCCGACAAGAATGCCGCCGTTGCAGTCCTGTATGGCGCAGGCGGTGCATTTTGCGCGGGCTGGGATCTGAAATACGTGAGCACGTTAAATGCTGATTATCCGCTCGGCGAGCTCGATATCCCGACCGCGCGGCCGCGCGGCAATGGCGGGGAGATTCCGCGCGGACCGCTTGGGCCAACCCGACTTGAACTGGACAAGCCCGTCATCGCCGCAATCGAAGGCCCTGCCGTTGCGGGCGGCATGGAGCTCGGGCTGTGGTGCGATTTCCGGGTCATGGCCGAGCAGTCCTATTTCGGCGTCTACTGTCGGCGCTGGGGCGTGCCGCTGATCGACGGAGGAACGGTGCGACTACCGCGAATCGTCGGGCAAGGTCGCGCCCTTGAAATCATTCTGACCGGACGAAAAGTGCCCGCGGAGGAATGCCTGAATATTGGCCTATGCGAATACGTGACGCCCAAAGGCGGTGCGCGCAAAAAGGCCGAGGACTTGGCACGCGAGATCGCGCGCTTCCCGCAAGTTTGCGTGCGCGCCGATCGGCGGTCTGCGATCAAGAGTCACGGGCTGACCGTGCGCGAAGCGCTCATCCAGGAATGGTATAATGGGCGCGAAGCGCTGATCGAAGACGGCGTCGCGGGCGCGAGCCGCTTCAAGGACGGCCTCGGCCGGCACGGCGACTTCGGCAAGATTCGATAACCGCGCAACGCGCCGCGCTGCGATGCCGGCAGGCGGAGGTCACTGTCACGCCCGCGCAAACGTCTCTTTCCGTTCGTCCCCGCGCACGCGGGAACCCAGACTCGTCATGGCCGGGCATGCGGGCTGAGAGGTCGTTATTGCCGGACGATGCGGATCTTATCGTTGCAGGCAGCGGCGGTTACGCCAATCTGCGCGTGGCCGTAATCCGAATCGCACCAGCGGCCGCCTTCGAAGAGGCCGTGCGAAGCGGCGATCCGTCCGAGCGCGACGCGACCAGGCAGATTGCAACGCGGATCGACGACGCCGCGCCGACGCTGGCACACATCCAGGGCTTTTCCGCACGGGTGCTCGCTTGCCGGCGAACAATGCCCGGGCCGGATGCCGCCCATGAACAGCACGCGCGCGCCGTAATTGTTTTCCAGATCATCGACGTAGGCCTGGAAACGTGCAGCGTAGGAAATGCCAACGCGGGCTTTCGCGCCTGTCTTGAGGGATATCACGACGTTGTTGCCGTTAGCGTCGACCACGCGCGCCTTTCCTGCAGCGGCTGCCGCCGCGTTCTGGGACGCAGCCCCTGTCGTTTCCTGGCCCAGAGTCCTCGCACCCGCACTTTCGGTTGTGCAGCGGCCATCGTTGTCACATTTGACTACCGGCGACGCAGGCTGACGATGACGTTGAACGGCCTCCGCCGGCAGCGCGATGAGCACCCCGAGGGCGACAAGTGCAGCGACCTTCATGCTCTCCTCCTGGATTAGGCGGATACACACTCAGTCACACTCACCGTGGCGCATCGCATCAGCGCGGCGCGCTTCGAGGCACGCGGGTGCACGCGAAATATGACGACGAGTTTTTACTTGGATCAGCTGCACACGTAACAGCGGCAGTGCTCTGCGCAATCACCCCGACAGAGAGCCGATCCACCAAGGACAAACGACTCGTGGCCAACCTCGCCTCTGACATAACGCAGAACGGGGCTGGCCCGGAGGCAGGAACCTACCATTAATGCATGCGTCGCGCTATACGCGCGTTAACGCACAAAATACACGATATTACCGCTCGCATACGATTGCGCAGGCGCTCGGAGGTTTGCGGTGATTCGCTTTTGATTCGACCGCGCTGATGCGGCGCACTCCTCTCCATTCTGAATCCCGGAGCCGCCGAATATTCGAGTAGACTGGCATGACCGTTGCACAAGCGCGCGGCTGAATGCGCAGGCGGGAGCGGTTGTTCGAGCAATCAGGCAGACGACCATGCGGATCGACGCGATCAAGATCGGGAATAATCCCCCGGAGGACGTGAACGTCATCATCGAAGTTCCGATTGGCGGCGAACCGATCAAATATGAGATGGACAAGGCTGCCGGAACGTTGGTTGTCGATCGCTTTCTCCACACGCCGATGCGCTATCCGGGCAACTATGGTTTCGTGCCGCACACGCTATCCGACGACGGCGATCCGATTGACGTGCTGGTGGCAAACACGCGGCCGATCGTGCCGGGCGCAGTGATCAATGTGCGGCCCGTGGGCGTGCTCAAGATGGTGGACGAAGCGGGCGCGGATGAGAAGGTCATCGCAGTGCCGGTGCTCAAGCTGACCCAGCGCTATTCACATATCACGAACTACACGGACATACCGAAGATCACGCTGGAACAGATCCAGCATTTCTTCGAACACTACAAGGATCTCGAACCCGGCAAGTGGGTGAAGGTCGTGAACTGGGGCGATGCGGCCGAAGCCAAGAAATTGATCGCCGAAGCAATCGCGCGCGCACAGTCAAAAAAACAAATTTAGGCCCTCAGGCATGCGATGGCCCGGACCATTGTGTCGACCGCGGCATTCCGTTTAAGGCCACCGTCGCGCACGAGTGCCCGCCACATGAAGAAGCTGAGCGCGCAGCTGCGTTGCACGCCCTGGCGGACAACTACGACCGCCGCGTTTCCGATTGCTAGCTCGCCGGCAAGGGCAAGGCTGCGTAAGTGCTGAAACGGGGTTGTTAGGACCCTGGCACCTCGTTAGGTCCTCTTGCTTCAGACATCGGCAAGATGGCTGTGGGTGTGCTTCTCGATGACTCTGGTCGGCCTTGTTCCGCGATAGTTCATCTCGGTTGGAATCCACGTGCACATCTTCGAAGGGTCGGCCCACACTGTGGCAACCGCGCTCGGTACAAAAAACTCCGAGAAAATCAGGTCGCCATCGGTGCCACCCTTCACGTAGTGCGGTTCAAGGTCATTGTAAAAGATGACGTCGCCGGACTGCACGGACATAACCTGGTCAGCGCCCGCGTAGCAGGTGCCCCGCCCGCTGAGGAAGAACATGAAATGGGCGCCGCCTTTGTGGTGGTGCACGGGGCATTCAGTACCGGGCGGATAGATGATCATTTCGCCGCGGATGGCCCGTGTCCCGAACATCTTTGGCGTCACGATATAGATGCGCTTGCGAGCATCGTGCTCGGATTGCAGCAATGGTTCTTCCTGCCAATCCATGACACGAAAAGGTGGAGGATGGGCAAGAATGGCGGGTTCGAGTCTTTCGACGTTGGGCACCGAAGCGAGCAACAGGGTCGCCCCCGCATCGCTTGCGAGCGAGCCCTCGAAACCCGGAGGCAGTAACCCGATATGGTCGGATGTCACCGACAACCTGCGCCCCGCGGTGTCAATGGTTGCAGTGCCGGCGATCATCTGAAACCAGCCGAGTTCACGCGGCGCTATCGCCAGCGTCATGCGGCTACCCGGTTGAACTGTCAGCCGATCGAGCTCGAACAGAATGCCGGGGATGCGTTGTTTGTTCAGCAATGGTTGGCGCGCAACGCCATCTGCCAAAACAACCGGCGCGACCGTATGCTCGTTGAAATGGATCGCCATCAACCGCATCGTACCGGCTCCACTGGTTCGCTTAAAGTGCTGCCGATAAATGTCTGCAAAGGCCAGAAGTGGACATCAAGTCGCAATCGATCGAACGTTGACGGCGATGAATTGGTGGGTGCAAGTTATCTATGTAATTGGTGAGGTGTTCCGATGCGGCTGGTTCTGAGCTTTTTTGCCATCATCATGATGCTCGCGGTCGCTGGTTGCGGGCAGCCCACACCAGGTCCCGCAGGCGCACAGGGGCCGGCTGGCCCAACCGGTGCACCAGGCCCACAAGGGCCTGCCGGAGGACAAGGCCCACCAGGACCTGCTGGAACTGCCGGAGCACCAGGCCCACAAGGGCCGGCAGGTCCCGCCGGACCTCCTGGCCCGAAGGGAGATCCGGCCCCGGCTTTGCGGGTCGTGACCGGTACAGGCACCGTTAAATGCGGAGACGACGAAGCGTTGGTTTCACTGGTGTGTTCAAGCGGCGCGCCCGATGGTGCCAAATGTGCCACCCCGGAGGCGGCAGCCACTGGCCTATGCATGCGCCGGTGATTGCCGGACCGGCTGCTGAAGGCGAGAACGACAATCGTTCACGGATGATTCAACAGTGCAGCAGAAGCCAGTGCTCTCACACCAATTAACGAAATGAACGCTGCTCGATGTTTGGAAAAATCAAAAGCGCATTGCGTGAAAGTTCACCATAGGTAGGACCCGCCTAGGATTGCGGCCATCGCTACGATGATAATAATCAAAGTTACTCGTACGCCACGCTCATGTGCGTCATCCATGTAGTCATAACGACGCTCGCCGGCTAATCCTGCGCTCGTTCTCGATAAACCGCGCGGCGTGCCAGCGGTAATTTCCAGCGCTGAAAGTTCCGACGGTTGCAGCGAGTGAAGTCAAAAAAATGCTCGCGGATATCCGCAACGCGCCCGCAACAAATCCCGAAAACTTCAGAAGAAGTGGTTTTGAGACGGACTTGCTCAAGAGAGCAACAATGTTGCCTAAACGCGGCTTTCGTCTATTCGTCTTTGTTCAATTAAAAGGCTGGCGAGCCGTTCAACCTCAGGGGCGTTACTTTTTACAATTTCAATGGCGCGCCGATAGCCGGCGTTTCTGATTTCAAGGCGGTGGTCTTCGGTCAGCCCTTCGAGAAGCTCGTGGAGCTCTACGGGTTCACCGGAAGCAAGAATCTGACTGCGGCACTTGAAAACAGTTCTGGAAGCCTGACCCGCGCAGTGAACCGCGATCCGGTCGATGAGCGACAGGTCGTCGATAGAGCCGACCGTGTGCGTCTTGCCACTGGCATCGTCACGAATTTCGATTTCTACAACCGTGAGGCCAAAGTACCGCGCCACGACAGCACGCCCGGCCTCGTGAAAGGCACTCCCGCAAAGCGCGTTACTCGCGTAACTCATGGGACGCTCGAAGGTCGTCCCCCGCCAATTTCGTTTGGATAAAAAAACTGCGTCGAAAATACGACCGCGCAAGCAGAATACCTTCGTCGCCAGCGATTGTTCGATCGCCGCGCATGATCTATGACCGCTTTGGGCAATGAAAGCGACGCAGCGTCGCCGTTGACGTAGCGTAATTTCGGGCAGGAACTTTTACCGTAGTGTTGCACTTGAGCATTCACGCATGCGGGTCAGGAGTCGATTCTCGCGTTGGCTCAAGGCGGCGGCCGTTCTGGCGGTAGCCGAATGTGCAGGCGTGTCTGTCGTTCAGGCACAAACCTCTGGCGATTTTTTCCGGTTCGACCGGTCGCATGTCCGATATGACAAATATCGCAAAAACGTGTTCGACCCGCTGGGCTGGGACCGCCAGCGTCGGAAGGTGCATCGGCGCAGCGACAGCTCGCGAGCATCGCCGCGGGTCAAGGCAAAATCGAAGCCTGGGCCGAGCGAGCCGGCGCCTTCGAAAACGGCTGCCGGGACTGCGCCCGCGACCGTCGAAAACGTGCCGCTGCCGCGACCGCGGCCGCCAGTCTGGCCGGAACCTCACACCTTTGCCGAAGCGGCAGGCCCCGGGTTCGATAGCGCGAGCGTCACCGGCGCATTGAGCGACTGCGATCAGCGGCTGGCGGCAATCGCCGCTATCGAGTTGCTGCCGAGGCTCATCGGCCCCGGCGAGTGCGGCGGCCGCGACATGATCAGGCTGAATGCCGTGCTGCTTCCCGACCACAAGCGTGTCGAGATCAGGCCTACAGCGGTCTTGCGTTGCGCGATGGCGGAATCCTTTGTTGCCTGGGTCCGGGACGAGGCTTCCGATCACATCGCCGCGCTTGGAGAAGCGCTGCGCAGCGTTGATACCTTGGGTTCGTACGATTGCCGCGGCCGTAACAGCGTTGCCGACGCCAAACTCAGCGAGCATGGCAAAGGCAACGCTATCGATGTCCGTGCCCTGGTCACGGCGGGCGGGCGCCACATAGACCTTACCGATGAGACCGTTGCAAAATCGGTTCGCGACAATTTGCGTGTTTCCGCCTGTCATCGCTTCACGACGGTGCTCGGACCCGGCGCTGACGCCTCTCATAGTAACCATATCCATCTCGATATTCTCGAGCGACATAGAGGCGCCCGTATTTGCCAATGGGATGTGCGCGAGCCGCCTCCCCCGCCTGCTAAAGTCGCGCGCGGGCGTGTTCGCTTGGCCGCCAGGTCGGGGCTCGTTCAGCCCGGGCGGCCAGAGAACCAGACGGTCACCGCAGGTCCTTGGGCCATCGCACCAACCTATAAGGCAAGCAAGTTGCAAAGCTGCACCATGAGCCGGTCCGACGCGGATCTTGGCGCAACGTTCGTGCGCGCGCAGGACGGGCTGTCGGTTGTCCTCGAGTCGCAGAAGTGGAAGCTGCAGCGGGGCAGGGCATATCCTGTTCGTCTCACGGCCGGCTCGCGATCGATCGATGCCACGGCGCGTGCGGAAGCGAAGAGCGTAACTATTCCGCTCGCGGACAGCAGGCTCAATTCGAGGCTTCGATCGGCAAATAACCTTCAGGTGCGCGCCGAGGGCGCCACACTGCGGGTGCCGCTTGACAGCAGCTCGACCGCGTTTGAGCGTCTTGAGGAATGCTTCAATAGCGGCGAAGCGCCTGAGAAAAACCCGTTCGTGAAACGCAACGCATCGGAGAGGAATCCATTCGTCGCGCCGCGCAGGAAGCGCTAGGATTCCGACAATCTCAAACGATGCCTGCTTTCACGCTTCAATCGAAAAATCAAACTCTCTTTGCCTGAGCGCCGCTTCGAAGCTCTTGCGCTCAAGACTGTTTCGACGACCGGCACTGATGTCATCGAGCCACTAAGCCACGGCCCTCGGAGCGCGTGAAATCGCGATCACGTAGCTTTGTTTGAACATATCTTTGAACTCGCAGTAACGTCCTTGGATCAAGAACCGCCTAGCTCGCGTATCGACAACCTGGTTGTGTTGATGAGCAAACTTTTGGGCCCCAGCCGTCGCCGATTTCTGCTCAACACCGGCATCCTTGCCGCGGGGTGGGAACTTTCTCGTTCCGACGCAGTGCTCTCGCAGCAGCTTCCGGTTACGCCGTCCTGTCGCGATGGCGATGAACCGACCGTACGCCAGACCGAGGGACCGTTTTTCAAGCCAAAGTCGCCGGAGCGCAGTGATCTGCGCGAGGCTGGCGCCGGAGGCCGTTCGTTCGAACTTTCCGGCTTCGTGCTGACCAGAAGCTGCCGCCCGCTTCAAGGGGCAGTGGTCGATCTCTGGCATGCAAATGAGAAGGGCGAATACGACAACGCCGGCTTCCGATACCGGGGCCATGTCATCACCGGATCCGACGGCTCGTTCCGCTTTCGCACCATCGTGCCGGCGGTCTACTCCGGCCGCACGAGGCATTATCACGTCAAGGTTCAAGCGCCGGGCAGCCGTCTCCTGACCACACAACTTTACTTTCCCGAGGAGCCCGCGAACCTCCGGGACGGGTTATTCCAGCGCGAATTGATGATGCGGGTTGCGGATGCTGGCGATGGGGTCGCCGGCCGGTTCGATTTCGTTCTCAATGTGCGTTAGCACGCTTTCGCCTGTCTCGGACATGGAGTGGTTCGAATGTCCGCTACGAGCCGGAAGTGCACTTGCAGCCAAAATCCGAATGCCAACACGGCAGAAGCCCCGGCTTTGCAGCCGAGGCCTCTAAGTTGAAATCACCGTGGACCGATTCGAATCAGCCCCTGGTCTGAACAACGGGGGCTTTGCCCTTGCCAACCGGAGCCTTGCCTACGCAACCAGCAAGCCCGAAGGCGAGAATTACAGAACACACTACAACCAGCAATTTTTTCATGGGATACCCCCGTTCCGAAAGTGCGCCGGTCAGTATCGTCACCATTCCTGCGTTTATAACTAGTGCAGAAAGGCCACACTTCCCCAGCAACTTAGCGCTGTTTGACGAGAGGTAATTTGCTACGCATGCTCATGGCTAGCGACAGCTATCGTCTAAATTCTCGTTTGATCTTGGAAGAATTTGGTTGGCTTCGGGGGTGCTAATCGAACCGGTCGGGGGGTATTTCGAGTGCGTCAATTGCTGCTGACCGTGTTGTTTCTCTTTGCCTTGGCTTCAGGTGCATGTGCCGAGGTCACGCTGACGTTCTATTCGCATCATTTTGGCACCTATGGAATGGGCATCACATTTCCTCACGCCTATGTCACGCTGAGTGGAAAGACCGCAGCGGATGCCAAACCCGTCAAGGCCAATTTCGGTTTCACGGCTCAGACAATCTCGCCTTCCATCCTTTGGGAGTCGGTAGAAGGTTATGTCATCTCGATGCCAGACGACTACATCGCGCTGAGCAAGCCGCACCTTTCGCTCCCGATCAGCGACCAGCAATATCGCTCCGTGCTTGCCCTCGCGGAGCGTTGGCGGAAATATCCTCAGCCCTCTTACAGTCTTGATACGCGTAATTGTGTAACGTTCGTAAAGGAAATCGCCATCGCGCTCGGACTTCCTGCCAGCAACGACGTGAAGTTCATCCGCAGTCCGAGGGAATTCCTGGAAGATTTGCAGTTGCGGACTGCCAAGACCAACCGGATCGTCGCGACAGGGAGATCTAAACAGCCAATTGCGCACACGCAACCGAATGCCGATAAAACGACGGCTGTAGAAGCCGAGAATTGATAGGCCGGTTACTTGTCGGCAGTTTGCGAAAATTGTTTTTGGTTGCGCGGACCATGCACGACACGTCGCTCGTCGCGCCGTACGAAATCGCAATAGGCGAAGCTAAATCCCGAGAGCGAACCGCGGAAGCTCTCCGCGCTCGTGCGTTCCAGGTAAAAGCACGGTTGCACGATCGAGTTAGGTAGCGACGCACAGACCCGCTCGCCCTCGACGCGCAAGGTGGCGGCCGGCATCACGCCATAACGCGTCTGCCCTGTACCTTGAGCTTGCATGGAACCATCCACTGAACCGTCGAGATGGACACGGGCTGAACCACGCGTGCCATCGAAGCAGGTGTAGTTGAATAGCTTTCCAATAACAAAATGGCGCGCCTCGCTCGCCGTCATCTCACCCGCCATTGCAGGCAAAGCAGACGCCAGCCCGACCAGAACCGCAATCTCACGAACCATAATCTGCCACCCTGCTGACGCAGGCAGCGAACCCGTAACCTATGGTTAAAACATGGCGCGGGAGCGCATCTGAAAGAGAGCACAAACGAAAAAACGCCGACGGCAGGTGAGTACCGCCCCTTGCGTGCGTGTTTCCAAAGCCAAAAGTCCGCAACCTAGGGCCGCAAGGCCGGGCTGGGTTCGTCCATCAAAACCGATCGGGCCATCCGGATCAGGCGCATGGACGGCGGGCGTCAAAGTCGGCATCATTGCGATTCGATGGCTGCGCTGCCATCGAATGGGCATATTGTGGGGTGATTGCCCAGGGGACATCGGGGGATTCGGGATCATGCTTCGGCTGCTGAGCGTCTTGGGGCTGCCCATTGCGGCAACGCTCGCCTGTGCCGCTCCGCCTACGGCGCGTGCCGAAACCGGGCCCGCGCATGCCTGCACGCGCGAGGCATTCCGCGTAGTCGTCGATGTCGGGCACACGGCACAGTCGCCGGGCGCGACAAGCGCGCGCGGTGCCCCGGAGTTTGTGTTCAATTTGAAACTTGCCGAACGCATCGAGCAGCTGCTGCTTGACGCCGGATTCCGGCGCAGCGTGCTTCTGATCACGGAAGGTCGATCGCGGAAGGGATTGGCGGCGCGCATCAAGCGCGCCAATGCTCTCGGAGCTGATCTCTTCCTGTCCATTCATCACGATTCCGTGCCCAACAAGTTCCTGGAAAAATGGAAGTTCGAAGGCAGGGAGCGCGGTTTCAGCGACCGCTTCAGTGGTCATTCCATTTTCATCTCTTATGACAACAGCGACCGTGCCGGCAGTCTGCAGTTTGCCAGGTTGCTGGGCACTCAGTTGCGAGAGCGCGGATTGCAGTACACGCCCCACTACACGGATCGGATCATGGGCCATCGCCAACGGCTGCTGGTCGATGCGCAAGCGGGAGTCTATCGCTACGACCAGCTGCTCGTGCTCCGCGACACCGACATGCCGGCAGTCTTGCTTGAAGCGGGCTCGATCATCAACCGCGATGAGGAGCTGCGGATGGGCTCGGATGAGCATCAAACGGCAGTAAGCGCCGCTGTGGTTGATGCGGTTGAATCGTTCTGTGCGGCGCGCCGGCCGCGCAGTCCGACCAGAGAGGCAAGCCGGGCGGGCGGGGTCTCGAGGCAGGCGACAGCGCCCACCGCCGCGGTGCCAGTCCGGGCAATCAAGCAGCGCTGATCCTCCCAAAGGTAGGAGTGGCTTATTTTGAACTATCCTCGTTTCTTGGCGGTAGTCGGACTTTGCGGGCTGGCATACTTGGCCGGCCTCCCAGTCAACGTCGGTAACCTCAGTATCATTTCCGTCGCGATGGCTCAGCAGACCGCACTCACGGCATCACAGACGGAGGCGCTCAATGCCTACAACAAAACCGTGCAGGATTTTAAGTCGATCCTGAGCGAGCGGCGCGCGCAGATCAATGCGAAGCAAAAGCTGCCCGAAAAGCCGGGGCAGGCACTCTATCTTGCCCGCGTCGCCATGATGGGCGCGTACAAGGACCTGACCGACGTGCTGCCGTCCAAAATCGGGAGACCAAACAAATACAAGATTCCTCCAGCATACTTCGATGCCGACAACGAACCGCTGATCGACGAGTACAAAAATCTCTTCCGCATCATGCAGGCGCCGCCCGCCAATGCGCAGGCATCCGATACGCCCTATAAAGACGTTGTCGACCTTGGGACCGTCATTGCACGGGTCAAGGGTCTCGATGCGGCCCATGCCGAAGTCGCAGGCCGTATCAGCCTGGCCGTCTTCTTCGCTGAGACCGACGGCAACCAAAACATCGGTAACGCGCGTTCGGAGTCCTACAAAGGAAGCTTTCAGACCGGGGTGTCTGAGGACAAAATCGGTCACAAGAATTGGGCAGCCATCAAGAAGTCGGTCGCAGCCCTTGATCCCAAGCTGAACGCGCGCGACGACAAGGAAGAAGCGCGGGTCGGCAATTCGGATCAACGATACAATCACTGGACCGGGGTGAGAAACGGCCTCATGAACGCGCACGCCGACCTTTTCCCGAAGATACCGGCGATCATGAAAGCCTTGCCGAATCCGATCGATCAAATGCGATTTTTCGAACTGATCCAGATCATTCCCAGTCCGGCCAAATCCGCGCTTAATTCAGGGAACCTGCTGAATTACAGAATCTCCGAGCCGCGAATCATGGGATACTTGCGCAATAACAGCATGTTTGCCTTCGGCAAGGCTGACAGGGCGAAAACGTCCGTAACCATGCGCGAGATTCTGGATTCGATGTGGCTCTTCAACGACATCTTCGAACGCGCGCTGGCCAAATTTAACGAAATCAAAGCTCAGCAAGGCTAACCCACGGACAGCAACTCATCAGGGGGGGCAATGTCAGTCGTCTCGCGAAGAATATTCACTAAAGGGCTGCTTGCCAGCGCCTTGGTGCCGAGCAATCTGGCGGTTGGGCAACCCAACGATGCAGGAAGTATTGCCATTATCGATACCCCGCATAATGCCGCAAAGTTTGCGTCGAAGTTGTCTGCTCAGAATGTAAAGGTCGTAGTGCGATTTTTCGCGAGAAAGCCTCAGGCGGGTCTGCGCGAGAAGGTCATGGCGTCCGACGGCAACATGATCGACGGCGTCCGCGAGCCGACCATATTGATCAGAAACGGCCTTTCGATCGTTTCTCTCTACCAGTATCGAAATAACCTTCCCGAGAAATTTCTGAAGGGGTTGGAGGATACCGGTTCGGCAAAGGCGGAAGTCGCCGCCGATGCAAAGGCCGCGCTCGACCAAGCCAGGTTGGTCGGGCAGCCGGAAGGATCCGCGGTCTATTTCGGTGTCGACTTCAATGTAACCAAAAATAGCTCTGGCGCAGACTCCGTTCTTGAATACTTCCGGTTCATGAATCAGACGGTCGGCAGCCGCTATGCGATCGGCATATACGGGAACGGGCTCGTTAACCGTCTCCTGCGCAAGGAAAAACTCGTGGCGTATAATTGGCTGTCTACATCGCGGTCGCACGAAGAAACCGTCGATTTTTATAACAGCGGACAATGGCACCTCTTTCAGAACCAGGTTGACCGCCGCTGGTTCGGGGCATCCGGCAAATGCGCAACTGGCCTCGATGTCGATACGAACATCCAGAACCCCAGCGTATCGAGCATCGGCGCGTGGGGAGCGGAAGAAGTCGACACAAGCCGGAACCAGAAGATTTTTGACCAACGCCGCTTCGCGCTCCGTGCAACGCCAGTCGTCCAGGATACCGCCGAAGCCGGCGGTTTCACCGACCGTCAAAATTGCAAATCCGGCAACAGCGTACCCCGAAATTCAAATGTTAGAATCCTTGGCCAATCCAGCGGCTGGTGCAGCGTCGACATCGACGAAGACGGTAACGTCGACGGGCGGATAAAAACGTCTGACTTGACCCCCAGTCTCGCGACGATGCCACCTTGGGCATAAGGCGAGCGCAATCGGTCAGCCCGTCCTACGAGCCAATTGTCAGCTCACGGCTTGTTCCGAAGGGAACAATCTTGTTGGCTGTGTCATGCCCAATGTCAGCGCGTCCCAACCATGGAATCCCGGACTTCTGGCACCAGTAACGAGCAATCTCCTCTTCGTTCATTCCAAAATCGGGTTCGTTGGGGGTAATGCCGCTGCAACGGCCGAGCATGACGCCCGACACCCGTCTGATTTTGGCATTGCTGGTAATGTGAAACAGCGACCTATCAATCCGGTACATTGCCTCCCCCACCTCTTCCAGCATGAGCACATGACTGTCGAGATCGGGTTGCAACGGCGTGCCAAGCAATTGGCTGAGGACCGTCATATTAAATGCTGCCGTCAGCTTCGCGCGGCTTACCGTGGGCTCCAACGCATCTGGCGAGCGATCGACCATCCAGGCGAGCGCTCGCCCGACCGCTGCGTCTCCCCCGTCCCTGAGAATGTCCTGCGCCACGGGACCATGCGCCACGGCCTCGAACCCACCCCGGTACAAGGCAGCGAGCAGTACACCGGCATCACTGTACCCGATGTAGGCTTTTCGTCTGGACGGCTCCGTCAACCTGCACATGACCCCTTCCGCCACGCGGCAGGAGCCGTAACCGCCACGCGCGAACCATACCGCGTCGTAGCTCTCGTCGTTGGCGACGTCGAGAAAAGCCTGTGCGCGCGTTTCGTCATCGCCGGCGAAATGTCCGTGCGCGGCGAAGCACTGCGGATGGAAAAAGATCTCGGGCGTCCTGTCAGGGTACAGCGATCTGGCCAACGCCGGCACTCTCTCGGCAACTTCCGGAGCCATGCGCGAACCAGGCGCGACGACGCCGATCCTGCACCTCTCTTTGCTCATGCAACCGCCCAAGCCCGCGTTGCGCCTCAACGGCAACCCTTCTAGATTTCGCCAATGTCCCAAGTTGGAGATTACTTTTTCTGCGGCGTCGGCGGTAGTGGCATGACTCCGCTCGCTTTGATCATTCAATCCAAGGGTGGACTGGTTGAGGGTTCTGACCGGGCGTTCGACCAGGGGCGCAATATCAAGAGATTCGATTTTTTGCGCGGACGTGGCGTGCTTCTTCATCCCCAGAACGGCAGCGGCGTTACGCGGGCCAGTCAGATCTTGGTGACCTCCACTGCTGTGGAGGAGACGGTCGCCGACGTGCAGGCCGCGCGCCGTATCGGTGCCGCCGTCATCACGCGCGCGCGACTTCTCGCCGAACTCTTCAACTCAGCCGCCATGGGAGTTGGTATCGGCGGCACGAGCGGCAAGTCCACTACAGTCGGAATGATCGGCTGGATTCTGCACCGCGCCGGAGAAAATCCAACGATTATGAACGGCGCGGATATGAAGAACTTCATTGATTCGGGCTCACCTTTTGCCAGCGCCAGGATCGGCGACGGCAAGGTTTTTGTCAGTGAGCTGGACGAGAGCGACGGCTCGATTGCGTTTTTCAGGCCCCGCGTCGCGGTCGTGAACAACATCTCGCTGGACCATAAATCGCTGGACGAGCTGCGCGCCATTTTCCGCGACTTCATTACCAAGGCGCAGACGGTGGTGCTGAATCTCGATAACGCAGAAACGGCGGCGCTGTTGGCCGATTTGAAACCGGCGCAAGCGATCACCTACAGTCTGAATTCTGCGCAAGCGGACCTCTTTGCGTCTGCGCCGGTTCAGTTGCGGGCTGGAATCCGGTTCCAGGTGAAGGCGCGTGGGACCGATGAGGTCGTCGATGTGGACCTGAAAGTTCCAGGGCTACACAATGCAGCCAACGCACTCGCCGCTCTCAGTGCCGCAAGGGTGTGCGGCGTGCCTCTACGAGCGGCCGCAACCCATCTGAGCGAGTTCAGCGGCATCCGTCGGCGGCTCGAGGTCGTGGGCACCGCAAGTGAAATAACAGTGTTCGACGATTTTGCTCATAACCCCGACAAAATATCGGCCACGCTCGAAACCTTGCACGCGTTCCCCGGCCGCTTGCTGCTGATGTTTCAGCCCCATGGCTACGGCCCGATTCGTCTGATGAGGCATGCCTTGGTGGACTGCTTTGCAAAGAGGCTTCGCGATGAGGATGTTCTGGTCATGCCCGAGCCTGTTTACTTCGGGGGTACGGTCGACCGCAGCGTCGGCAGCGAAGATATTGTTTTCGAAATCCAGCGGTGCGGCCGAAAGGCCTTTGCTTTTCCGGACCGCGACGCCTGTGGCGACATGCTGATCAGGTTAGCCCGCCCTGGTGATCGCATCGTGGTCATGGGAGCGCGCGACGATTCGCTTTCGCAGTTCGCACATGAACTCCTTCGACGGATTGCGGTGACAAAAGACGAAGGCTCGATTGCCACTGGGTGACTGCAAGTCAACCCAGAATGTCCGTTTTCGCCCGCATCAGGCAGTATGCGCTATTGTATTACGGCGCGGGCTCGAGGATTGTCCGCGAAACAATTGTTGCGCCCGTAACGTCATCTGCCTTGACAGGTTTGATGCAAAATCGGGTTGCTCCAATTCTTCAATGCTATATCCGTGCTCATACGCCGCAATCTGTCTGGGGCGCGCGTGAGCCCTCTTGTTCTCGGCAAATGTGCACACGTATGTCGGTCGAGACCACCAAAAAACCGAAAGGTCGGCCACATCTGTGATTATGCCTGGCGTCCCTTCCTTGATTGATCCGAAATTGCGAGCTGCCTGGACCTTGGTTCCGACCAACAGAGGCAAACGTTGTGTATTTTTTGATTTTGGTTCTGGTGAAACATCGAGATCAGCAGCCTGACCGCCGGTTGGATCATGCAGCAGCAATTTCTGATTCGTTGCTTGTTCCGGATCCGACCACAAACAAGAATTGTCAGCCCTATCGATCTCGATTTCATGTAGCGGGGTCAATTCCGGCCTCGCTGCTTCGGGTGGTTGTTTCCGCTCGAGGCTCCTCAACCGCGCAACCGCGCGCTGCCTTTCGTTAGAAAGCTTGTGCCTTCTCCAGGATCGGATAAGAACGTGCGCAATAACAATGAAAGCGAGAATTGCGCCCAATGCAATGTACCCGTTGACGTGAAAAAAATTGACCATGGTTTCCATCAGCCCGCAACGGAGAGCGCAATGTTATGGCAAAGGCCCGCAAATCAAGAGCAAGACCCCGATGGCAATAATTCCGGCCAGACCGGAGAGATCGATTTTGTCAACTAGCGGCGTCATGGTTCATATCTCCAAGTACGAGTGCAGTCGACCACAGTGGCAACCATTTTCGCATCGTGGCTCCCTGCGATTAAAATGTTCTCACTTAGCGTGATAGAATTTAAATCGAATGTTTGCTTTTTGGCCCTTTAGTCTCACGGCCCTCAAAGCGCGAAATTTTCCCGGTAGGAGACAGCCGATCCGTCTAGTCAGGCCAGGAGGGCGGCCGGAGAAAGAACGTCTTCCACCTTTTCGATGAGGTCTATCGGCTCAAAGGGTTTTGTAACATAGCCGTCAGCCCCGCCGAGCCACGCCTCATCATCCTTGCCGTGTAATCCGGTGATGAGGATTATTCGAACCTTCGAAAGCCGCGCATCTGCTCTGATGAGCTTTGTCAGCTCTATCCCTGTGATTGGGTGCATTTGCCAATCAGTGATGACAAGATCGTATTCTTTCTGACGTAGTGCTGCGAGTGCACTGCCGCCGTCGTGGAGGCAGTCGATGTCGGTGTACTTTGCGTCCTTTAAAATCCGAAAGATGATAGCCGTCATCGTCGTAGAGTCGTCGACGATCAAAATTCGTTTTCCTGTATGCATGACAGCCATCCAGGTGGATGGGGTAACCATCGACCGAATTTACTAACGAGCGGTTAACCGGGTTACCCATCGGCCCCAACTGCACTCGAATCGTCCGTTTTCGATGAACGCCTGATTTGTGTCATTGCTTCAGTTCTTTACCAAATCCCTCGCCTTTCTCAGGCGCGGGATTTGGCTGGCGCACCTTCACAATTGGATTGTCGTCCTCATTAGACAAGATCCGCGCCGCTGCGCCGTCCAGATCTTCGTACTGGCCGCTCTTTAACGACCACAAAAAGGCGGCAAGTCCGACCGCGCCCAGGGCCAGCGCAATAGGGATGAGGTAGAAAAAGTCCGTCATTTCCTGCCCTCAAGCGCAAATCGTGACGAGGGAAGACTGCGTTTCGGCGAATCGCCTTTGTGTTGGTTTCTTCGACGAGAGTCACCAAGGCGTAGTGCATTGGCAACAACGATCAATGACGACAGAGACATGGCCACTGCGGCGATCAGCGGCGTCACATATCCCAGGATGGCAACTGGCATTGCAATCGCATTGTAACCGACGGCGATGATCAGATTTTCTCGTACCAGCCGTCTCGCGTTTCGGGCCACCGTGACCGCCTGCGGCACTGATAGAAGGCTCTCGCTCAAGAACACCAGATCGGCGGCGTTTCGCCCGACATCGGCAGCCGACGCCGGTGCCATCGAGGCGTGAGCGGCAACGAGTGCCGGCGCGTCATTGAGGCCGTCGCCAACCATCAGCACCTTTCGTCCAGATGCTTCCATCGATGCGATGTGAGTGGCCTTGTCGGCAGGAGACACGGGGGAATAGTGAGGGACGCCAAGCGCTGACGCGAGTCGTCGCACCGCCTCTTCGCGATCGCCAGACAAGACCTCGACTGCAAGCCCATCCTTAGCGAGTGCCGCGACGGCCTCGTGAACGCCGGAACGAAGCCGATCCACGAACTGGAACGTCGCCAGATATTGGCCGTTCTTCGACAAGACGATAGTTCCCATCTCCGACACAGAGTGAGACGCTTCCCCGCCCGCAAGCGCCCATTCGGGTCGGCCGAGCCGATGCACGGTCGGGCCGATGCGGGCTTCTAGTCCCGAGCCAGGATATTCGGACACGCTGGTCATTGAGGTAGGCGAGCGAACGGGCCCTTGGTGTGCAGCAACCAACGCCCGGGAATACGGATGCTGGGAGTGCGATGCGATCACGACGGCCAACTCAAACGCGTCGGGAGCGATCGTACTGGCGTCGACTAGCCGTGGCTCGCCAAGCGTGAGGGTGCCGGTCTTGTCAAAGACGACGGTTTCGACTTCGGCGAGGCGTTCGAGCGCACCGCCGTCCTTAAGCATGATGCCCTGTTCGAACAGACGCCGCGCGGCAACGACCTGCACCATCGGAACGGCGAGGCCAAGCGCGCAGGGACACGTGATGATCAGGACCGCGATGGCGATAGTAAGCGCCCGGTGAACGTCTCCCGTCGCAGCCACCCAACCGATAAATGTCACCACGGCTGCCACGTGGACCACGGGGGCATAAAGCCGGGCTGCTCGGTCGGCGATACGCCGGTACGTCGAGCGTCCGGATTCCGCCGCCTCCATCATCTGGATCATCTCGGCCAGGAACGAGTCCTTGGCAGCAGCCGTCGCGACGATCGTGAGCGGGCCGGTCAAACTAAGTGTGCCGGCCTGAAGCAGGGAGCCCGCACCTGCCGTCTGCGGGATGCTTTCGCCTGAGACGAGCGAGCAATCAATGTCCGACTGCCCCTTCAAGATTCGGCAATCTACTGGAACACGATCACCGGCCGTCAGCAGGATGGTCATGCCCGGCCGGATCTCGCTTAATGGAAGATAGATCTGAGCTCCGTCAGGCTGCAGGATGAGTGCGCCACGCGGAGCGAGACGAGCAAGGCCTTTTACGGCGACTCGTGCCCTTTCCCGCATCATGTGGTCGAGCGTGCGTCCGATCAGCAGGAAGAACAGCAGGGTGATCGATGCATCGAAGTAGGCATGTGGCCCGCGGTTGAACGTTTCGTATAGGCTTAGACCGAAGGCGAGCAGGACACCGATCGAAATCGGAACGTCCATATTGGTCTGGCCATGGCGGAGGCTTTGCCAGGCGGAGCCGAAGAAAATGCGTCCGCAATAAACGACGGCGGGAACGGCGATCACCGCCGAAATCCAGTGGAATAAGTCGCGGGTTGCCGGCTCTGCGCCCGACCAGATCGAAACCGACAGCAACATGATATTGCTTGCCGCGAAGCCCGCGACAGCAAGTGCGCGGACCAGCTTCGCTACGGTGTCGTCCTTTGAGTCGGCGACGGCATCATAGAGGTGTGCCTCGTACCCCATCCGGCTTAGTGACTCGATCAGTGGCGGTGGCGCGCCGTCAGCACGCCAGCGGATCGTGACCCGTTTGGTCGAAAGATTGACCCGCGCCTGCTCCACCCCCGGCAAAGCGTCGAGCGTGCTTTCGATCTTCTGGATGCAACCACCGCAATGGATCGTCGGAACGGAGAGGTCAGTCTGACGCAAGCCTTCGCCCACGTCGTGGCTCGCAAGAAGCATTTCGTCGTTTCTTGCACGATGCCGATCGAATCTCGCATCAGCGAATTCGACGCTGGGCGCACAGCATGTCATCGAACCACTCTTGCGTTTGCGACGGCTAGGTCCTTATCGCGCGGTATGCATGCCAAGTGCCATGGCCGAGTAGCGGGAACACGATAATCAGACCCACAAGGCCTGTCGCTAGGCTGACCAAAAAGAGGCCCAGCACGATCGCGCCCCAGGTCAGCATGACTGGGAGGTTGTTCCAGACCAGCGCCGTACTTGTTCCCATCGCTGTGAGTGCATCGACTCGTTCATTGAGCAGCATAGGGATCGAGAACGCGCTAATGGCGAAAGAGAAAGCGGCGAACAACCCTCCGATCGCGCTGCCGACTAGGAGCATTGCCCATCCAGTGGGCGTGGTGAACAGCATTGGGACAATTTGACTGAGACCCGGAAATGGCAGCAGTCCGAAGAACAGCGCATAGATTATGACCGCAGCGCGCATCCACACCAACATCAGCAGACAGAGCAGGACCCCCGTGAACAGAATCTGTCCACCCGATTTCGCCTTTACAAAAATCATGTGTGACAGTCCGACCGGTTCACCGGCCGCGATGCGACGGCTTTTCTCATAGAGACCAACGGCAAGGATTGGGCCTACCACCATGAACCCGGCGAAAGCCGGGAACAGAATATAGTCCCAGCCAAACCAAAAAAGACCGAAGACGATGGCGACCGAGATCAGGAAAACGAGCGCGCCGTAGCCGAGACTGGCGAGCGGTTGCGTAATCAGGTCACGCCAACCTGCGGCGAGCCATGAGAAAGCGGCGGATGGAGCCAGATGACGGCTCCATTTATCTTCCCGCGGCGCGCGGGCAACCACGGCTGGGATCTTCGTCATGGTCGGCCTCGCTGCGCTTCCACTATGGCGTCACTTATCCGGGCGTGCATGATGACCTCGCCGCGCTGAACCGCTCGTGCGCTCCGTTGCCTTCCCCGTGCCGGATGTGTGCGACGCAGTCCGGCTGGGATGTCATTGCGACGTAAACGAGATGGCCGTTGGCCACGACGAGGAGGAGCAGGGTCAAGCCAACCAGCAGACAGATCGCGCCTTTCCGTTTTGGCATGCACATGGTCAGTACACGGCTCATGGGCCAGGCGACCTCAGGTCAAAGATATAGAGCGCCAGAATCTTGCGATCGACGGGGCTGAGTCGGTTTTCCCATGTCGGCATGTGCCCCTGTCGACCGTTCCGCACGCTCGTTAAGATCGACTGGGCGTCACCGCCGTAAATCCAGACCTTGTCCGTCAGGTTCGGCGCGCCGAATTCAACTTTCCCCTTGCCGTCGTCGCCATGACAAACGGCGCAGGTGGCGGTGAAGGTCGCCTTGCCCGCTTCGAGCTTCGCCGGTGGAATCTGCTTCGATAAATCCGGGTCGGACAGGGATTGGACGTAGTCGACTACGTTGTCCACGTCGGCGGCCTGTAATATCCGGTCACGACCAAAGGCGAGCATTTGCCCTGTGCGGGTGTTCGGGTGGGCCGAATTAATGCCGACGCGAATGGTTTCGGCGATGGTCTCCGGATCGCCACCCCACATCCAGGAAGTCGTTGTGAGGTTTGGAAACCCTCTGCCGCCCTTTGCATCGAAACCATGGCAGGCCGCGCAGTTATCGCCGAACAATGTGCGACCGGTTTGGCGCACGATTGTCATCAATTTTGGATCGTTTTGAATGGCCTGATAGCTCTCCGTTCCGATCCGTCGTGTCCAGGCCTCGCGTTCGAATGCCGCTTGCTTGAGCGATTCCGTGACGGTGGTGCGCTGGTCGATTCCCAGCAGTCCCTTCGTATAGGTGAAGCCGAGAGGCCATGCTGGCATGAGCACCCAATAAATGATGGAAAAGAGGGCTGTTACGATCAGGAAGAAATAGACCACCCGCGGCACCGGCGTGTTCAGCTCCTTGATGCCGTTCCATTCATGACCGGTCGTGGTGTAGCCGGTGTGGGGGTCGCGCTCTTCTAGCGCCATGGCACGTCCTCGTCGCGAAGGATGGACTCCGCAGCATCATCGAATTGCTTCTTGTTCGACGGCCAAAAGACATAGGCGACGACAATGAGAGACAGCCCGATCAGGTAGAACAGCCCGAACGACTTCGAGAACCACACCAGTGTGCTGTGATCGATCTCCATGGTCACCTCTCGATCGCAGCGACGGGCTTATGGGCGGCATCGGTCAACCGTCCAAGGATCTGGAGATACGCGACAAGCGCGTCCATCTCCGTAAGTACATCCGGCACGCCATCGAAGGCGCGAACATTCGTCGCCTTGCCGTAACGTTTGACGACGCCCTCGGCGAAGGGCGTGTCGGGCGCAGCCTGCCCATAAGCATCGGATGGCGCATTGGCGATCATCTCGTCCGTGTAGGGCACACCGACCGCGCGAAGGGCCTTGAGGTGCAGTCCGAGGTCATCACTCCGCAGCGGTGTTCTTTCAAGCCACCTGTAGGCCGGCATAACCGACTGCCACACCACCTCACGGGGATTGTTCAGATGGGCGACATGCCATTCGTCGGAATACTTGCCACCGATCCTTGCCAGATCCGGCCCGGTGCGCTTGGAGCCCCACAACATGGGGTGATCATATTTGGACTCGACCGCGAGCGAGTACGGGCCATAACGCTCGACCTCGTCGCGCAAGGTGCGGATCATCTGCGAGTGGCAGGCGTAGCAACCCTCTCGGATATAGATGTTGCGTCCCGCTAGCTCGAGCGGCGTATAGACACGCATATCGGGCGCGTCTTCCACGGTTTGACGGATGGTGAACAGCGGGGCGATCTCAACAAGGCCGCCGATGCTGGCGACCCCGATGATCGCGAGCACCAGACCCATCGCCTTGCGTTCCAGCCGATAGTGTAATCCGAACATCTTGCGTCACTCCCCAGGCTGGAGCACGGGTGTGGCCGCGATTACGGGATCGGGGCGCTCCGCGATCGTTTCGCCGGCTTTACGCGGCGCCGTCCGGATCGTCATCCAGATGTTGTAACAGCCGACGACTGCCCCAATCAGGAAGAAGAGCCCGCCGATCGCACGCGCGACGTAGTAGGGGCGCATTGCGACAAGCGAGTCGACAAATGAGAAAGCGAGCGTCCCGCTTTCATTGTAGGTCCGCCACATCAGACCTTGGATGATGCCGGAGTTCCACATCGCGAAGACATAGATGATGGTCCCGGCAACGGCGAACCAGAAATGGACCTCGACGAGCCTTGCCGAATACATGCCCTCCCTTTTCCAGAGCCAGGGCACCGACGCATAGATCGCTCCGAAGGTGATCATCGCGACCCAGCCCAGCGCGCCGGCATGGACATGGCCGACCGTCCAGTCCGTGTAATGGGAAAGAGAATTGACCGGCCGGACCGCCAGAAACGATCCCTCGAATGTTGACAGCCCATAGAACACAGCCGCGACCATCATGAAGCGGAGTGTCGCGTCGTCACGGACCTTGTCCCAGGCGCCGTTCAGCGTGAGCAGCGCATTGGCCGCAGATGCCCATGACGGGACCAGCAGCATCACCGAGAACGTCATCCCGAGCGTCTGAACCCACTGCGGCAGCGCCGTGTAGTGCAGGTGATGCGATCCTGCCCACATATACAGGAAGGTGATGCCCCAAAAGCTGATGATCGACATCCGGTAGGAAAAGATTGGTCGGTCGGCGCGTTTGGGCAGATAGTAGTACATCATTCCGAGGAAGCCTGCGGTCAGGAAGAACGCGACCGCGTTGTGGCCGTACCACCATTGCGTCATGGCATCCTGGACGCCCGAGAAGGACGAGTAACTTTTGGCGTGTCCGAGCGACACCGGGATCGCGAGATTATTGACGATGTGCAAGACAGCGACGACCAAAATGAAGGCCATGTAGTACCAATTGGCCACGTAGATGTGCGGCTCCTTGCGCCGCGCCAGCGTGCGCAGATAGATGATGAAATAGGTGACCCAGACGATCACCAGCCAGATGTCGGTGTACCACTCCGGCTCGGCATATTCCTTCGACTGCGTGATCCCCATCATGTAACCGGTAACCGCAATCACGCAGAACAGATTGTAGCCAAGCAGGACAAACCATGGGCTAAGTTGGTCCGGGAGTCGCGCTCGCGATGTTCGCTGCAGCACATAGAGCGAGGTTGCGATCAACCCATTGCCTCCGAAGCCGAAGATCACGGCTGTGGTATGAACCGGACGAATTCGCCCGAAGCTCGACCAGCCGGCGTCGAAGTTGAATTCTGGATAAACAAAAAGCCAGGCCACCCAATCGCCGACAAACAGGCCGAACACGGCCCAGCCCATCGCAAGGATGATGCCGGCTTTGGTTGGATCGTCGTAGTAGTGATGGTGCCGTTCTGCCGCGGGTTCGGGCAAATAGTATCCTGCAATGACGAAAAAGATTCCCGCAAGCGCCGCTAAAATAACCAAAGCGCCATGCGCGCCAAGTGGATCATCGCGGCCGGCAACTGCCATTGCTAGTCCACAAACGGCGAGCGCGACTAAGATGATCAGCGCAATATGGCGCTCATTTTTGGTAAGTTGGCCGACCATCGAATTTCGACCTTCAGTCCACGATAAACTTTAATTCTAACAGGAGCTCTTGGTCTCAAGACGTTGCGATAGAGGAAAGCAATTGCAGCCGCGGCACATTGATCTATCTCAAACCCTGGTGGAGCAAGGCAAGCGGCAGATCGACAAAATTTCGTATGAATATGAAGACGTTCGGGGGCAATCCGCACTTCATCGCCACGCAGACGCGGACGCCGAAACTCAGTGCCTCGTTCTTCCGCTCAACCGCGGCATGCTGCGAGTTAGTCGCCGTTGGCGAGTCCTAATGCCTCCGCGATCACTCGGAACACCTCGGTGTTATCCATCGAGCCATGCACCCGCTCGCTGCCCGGCCCGGCGGCGGTGAGGACCACATCTTCGCCTGAATGCACGCTGGCATCCACGAACGTCGGCAGGTTGCCCAGGCGCAGCGCCGCTCCGGGCAGGTCTTTGTAATGCTCGTTGGCGATGTAGGAGCCGTCATTTGTGCCCGCCATGGTCGGCTTGTTCGGATTGTCGAGTTTGGGACGGAAGGTTTCGTAGTGGTCGGGCAGACTGGCCGAGAAAATTGCGAGTCGCCGACTCACGTCGATGCGATCAGGATACCCCTCGGCATTTGGCTTCGGATAATTGGGAAAGCCAGCTTTTTCATAAACGCCGACGCGTTCGCGCATCGGCACATTGGGCGTCACGCTCATGTCGTCATTGATGGTGCCGATCAGGCTATTGGGGTGATTGTGGTCAGCCACCACGAGGATAAGCGTGTCGTCGCCACGGGCTGCCGCCCATTCTTTGGTTTGGCGCACCGCATTGTCGAGCATGATGGTATCGTAGATAGCTCGATCAAAATCGAGCAAGTGCGCGTACTTGTCGATCAGGCCGGATTCCACCATCAGGAAGAATCCATTGGGGTTCTTCGATAAAACCTTAAGCGCGGCCTGCACTTGCTCTGTGAGGTCCGGTTGATCAGGAAACTTTTTGACCGACCCGCCTTTGAGAAATTTGCGGTCAAGAACGCCGTCCATGTTGCCAAGATTGAACAGGCCCAGAAGTTTGTTCGTGGCTTCATCGGCATCAGCCGCCTTTAGCTCGGTTCCGCTCGTGACGTAGCGGTAACCGGCATCGCGGAACTTGTTTATATAGTCGATGTCATCCTTGCGCTTCGAGCCGGCGGCATTCGCGGGCAGAAAATTTGCTAATCCGCCGCCCATCAACACGTCAGGCTTGACGTCGAAATATTGCTCGACGATCTGGTCATAGCTCGCGCGACGCCTCGTATGGGTTGCCATTGCCGCCGGCGTAGCATCTTCAATTTCGGTATTCGTGACGATGCCGACAGCCATATTGAGCCGACGCTTCACCAGCTTTGCGATTGGCTCGACCTTGGGATCGTCAAACGGATTGGCGGTGCGGTCGGCGTAGACGCCCATGGCGTTTACCGCCGATTTGTGCCCGCTAGCATAAGCACTTGCCGAATTGGCGGAGTCGGTAATGATGGAATCGCTGCCGGCAGTCGCTACCAGCGCCATGTGAGGCATGTCATCAATCGCGAGCTTGCCCAGGCTCTTGCCCTGCGCGATACCCTTCGAAAGGAGACGGGCGGCGATGCGATGCGCGGGCGACATGCCATCGCCGATAAAGAGAATTACATTCTTGGCCATGCGCGGCCCGGTCGCATAAACGTTCCATGTAACGGATGACGCACCGGCGCGGACTTCGTATATGCCGGGCCTGAGTGACACGTCACGCAACACAAGGGCGGATTGATCCTTGCCGTCTTCGCGTTCGATAAAGGTCGCATCTCGACCGAAAGTGTTTGCATAAGGCTTGCCGTTGATTGTCACCGCTGCGCTATTGGAGGTTTGCAATTCGGGAAACTCAACTTTGAAGTCGAACAGCGAACCCGCGAGAATGTCTGCGCGATCAATCGGATAGATCGTCTGCGCTGACGACGGAGCGACTAGACACAGAGCGACCAGCGGGATCGTCATCAGAGCTCGCATGGCTTTCTCCTGCAAAATATCGGGCAGACTAGGCGAGTTATGTGACAGTTCTGTTGCTTACGCGTCCAACCTGCGAGCTCATGCCCAAGGGATGTGCTGTTGGAGGCCCATCAGCCGGGCGTGCAAAAACCGGATGTCCAGCGGTACGGACCCTTGTAGCGTTGACGCCCTAAGGTGCGTGATCAGTCATGGCGCTTAGGAAACAAAGGATTTCAGGATACATCGACAAGCATCCGGTCGTGTTTTGCATCGTCCTAACACTTCTTCTCATTATGCTATTGGGCGGGGTCGAGGAATACAGCCGGGCGTGCAAAAAAGAATGGGGGTCGAAATGGGAAAACAATACAAAAATAACGGTGTACGAGTTTAACGGACTTTTCTGCTCTTTTGTCCGATGGATTGATTAGGCAAGAAACGCGCGCCAATCGGTAGTGGTTTGCGTGCGTGCATGCCGTGTTGGCTCTGTTGGACTGCTCGATTGTCGAGCTCGACGTCCGCCAGTCCAAAGCGGACATCGACAAGCCGGACTCAACCTCCCGGCGCGCCTTGCGTGTTCACGTAGAGCGAATAGACCGAATGGCTTGCCGCCATGAACAGGCGGTTGCGCTTCACCCCGCCGAAGCAGACATTGGCCGAGCGCTCGGGCAGCGCAATCAAGCCGATCGGCTTGCCTTCGGGATTGAAGATCTTGACCCCGTCCTGCTTATCGTTGCCCATGCCCCAGCCGCACCAAAGATTGCCGTCGACGTCGCAGCGGAAGCCGTCCGGCGTCCCGCCCGGTTCGGCAGTGATAAAGGCGCGGCCGTTGGCGAGCTTGCTGCCGTTGTCGACCACGTCGTAGGCACGGATCACTCGTGGCGTCACGCCGGCCTCGACGATGTAGAGCTTGGACTCGTCGGGCGAGAACGCAAGCCCGTTCGGGCGGTTGATGTCCCCGGCGACGACGGTCGCCCGGCCGGTCTTGTCGAGGCGATAGACGTTGGTCGGCAGCTCGGGGGTCGCGACGTGACCCTCGTAGTTGCCGAGAATGCCGAACGGCGGATCGGTGAACCAGATCGAATCGTCGGACTTCACCACCACGTCGTTCGGGGAGTTGAGCGGCTTGCCCTCGAACTTGTCGATCAGCACGGTGATGGTGCCGTCGTATTCGGTGCGGGTGACCCGGCGACTGTCATGCTCGCAGGTGACCAGCCGGCCCTGGCGATCGCGGGTATTGCCGTTGGCGTTGTTCGAGGGCTTGCGGAACACGCTTACCCGCCCGGTCTCCTCGTCCCATCGCATGATGCGATTGTTGGGAATGTCGCTCCACAGTAGGCAACGGGCGTCGCCAAAATAGACCGGGCCCTCGCACCAGCGCATGTTGGTCGCGATGCGCTCGACGCTGGCGAGGGCCAGGCGATAACGCGCAAAGCTCGGGTCGAGGATCTGGATCGCCGGATCCGGATAGCGCTCGCTCGGCTCCCAGCCGCCGAAGGCTCTGCCCGTGACCGTCACTGTGGTAAGCGCGCCGGCGCCGACGAGCATCCCGCGTCTAGTGATTTGCATCGGTTTCCCCCCTTTTTGTGGCGGCGGCTTTGCGTGGTCGCCTCCCGTTGCATCCTAGCACGATGTTCCTGCGCCATCTGCGGCCTCGTCTCACGATGTGGGGCACATCGTGAGTCTGCCGGAACAAGCGCGTCAATGCAAAAGTTGAAGCTCGGCGGCCAGCGGCGCGCAACTGAAGTGGATGGCGTTATCGTCTTTGCCGCTCATTATCGGCAGGAATTAGCAACGGCCCATCGCGTTGGAAGTCGATTGCGAACGCCTGAGAGCAGGTCTGCGTGCGATAGATGCTGCAATCTAAGCAGACATTGACTACCGGGCCATAGTTCTTCTGTCGATTTCAGTAGCCGCGGGCGCCCACCAAACGGGCGCCCGCAAAGCCTGGGACATTATTCACCCGCGCGATTCGTCTTCATGTCCCGGACCTGCTGCAGGACTTGGTCCAGGTTGTAGCTGGCCGGATTCTGCAGCGGCGGGAACGGGATGTAGGTCTCGAGCTCCTTCAGCCACAGTGCCTGGCCGATCGGCAGCATGTTCCAGTCATAGACATAGGCGGTAGACGGAGAAGCAATCGCCCCACCCATGCCAAACAACGTCTTGTATTGCGAGCCGATGGAAATCTCGAAGGGATCGCGTTTGATGTTGACGACCTGGGTCCAGTGATAGGGAACCACGCCCACTGTGAAGCCCGCCGGTGCGTCCGACACCATCGCGAAGTACATCTTCCAGTTCTTGTATCGGACCGCTGAAGGATCCTTGCCGGAATAGTAGAAGAACGTATCGCGCGCCGACTTCTCCGCCCTGCCGGTCAGATAGTCGATCTGGTTTACGCCATCGAGCGTCGTCTTGACGATTCCCGGATACTGGCCGGCCTCGATCCGGGCCTTCAGCTCATTGCCCTTCGCTCCGCCGGCGATCTCGACAAACGTCGGCAGCCAGTCAAGTGAGGCAAAGATGTCGTTCTTGACCGTGCCGGGCCTGATCACGCCAGGCCAACGGATCACCATCGGGGCGCGCATGCCGCCCTCCCAGGTGGTGAGCTTGCCGCCCTTGAAGGGGGTGGTGCCGCCATCCGGGAAGGTGATGGTCTCGGCGCCGTTGTCGGTGGTGAAGACGACGATGGTGTTGTTGGTCTGGCCCATGGCCTCGATCTTCTGAAGAACCAGGCCGATGTTGTCGTCCATCTGCTTCATGCCGGCTTCGTTGACGCCCCAGTCCTTGCCGCCCGGCTCACCCACCATCGCGAGGTACTTGTCCGGCAACACAGTGGTGATGTGCATGCGCGCCGGGTTGTACCAGACGAAGAACGGCTTGTTGGTCCGCCGTGGGTCGTTGCGGTCGAGGAAGTCGATGACCTTGGCCGAGATTTCCTCGTCGACCGTCTTCGATCGCTCCAGCGTCAACGGACCCTCGTCCTTGCATGTCATGTTCTTGGCGGTGCCGTCGGATTTGCACGCCAGCACGGGGCGCGGTGGCGTGAGGCAGATCGTTGTTTTGGGATCCACCGCACCGGGCACCTCGGCCACGCCGGGAATTGGCGTGTTTCTGCACGGCGGCGCTACGGTCTGCTGCGTCGGGGTCTTGTTGATGTCGGGAAAGCTCACCCCCTGCATGGCGTCGAGGTGGTACAGATAGCCCCAGAATTCCTGGAAGCCGTGTGCGGTCGGCAGGGCGTCGGTGTGGTCGCCAAGGTGGTTCTTGCCGAACTCGCCGGTGTTGTAGCCGAGGTCGAGCAGGAACTTGGCGAGCGCCGGGGTGCCGGGCCGCAGGTAAGATGGGCTGCCGGGCAGCTGCGGGGGAATCATGCCGGTGCGCAGCGGATGCATGCCGGTGAAGAAGGCATTGCGCCCGGCCGTGCAGCTCTGCTCGGCGTAGTAGTCGGTGAACAGCGCGCCTTCCTGGCCGATCTTGTCGATGTTCGGCGTCTCCCCGACCATCAGGCCTCGGTGATAGATGCTCGGTTGCATCCATCCAATGTCATCACCCATGATGAAGAGGATGTTGGGCTTTTGCGCCTGAGCTTGCGCTTGTGCCGACTGCGATCCAATCAACAACGCGCCGGCTGCAAGTAACCATGCGCAGACGTACAAGCTCAGTTTCTGTTTGATAGCGTGTGTGATCACTGTCACCTCCGCAGCTGTTAGATGTTCGAGGCGTGGGCCGCCTGAATTCTCAGAAAAGTTTTTGATTTTCACCGGCGTGCGCGCACCGATGATCTTACAGAGAGGTGACCGATTCCCATTGGACCGTGGTCCAATAGGTGCGCAAGCCAGTGAGGATTATTGGAATACCGACCAAGCCCAATGTCCGTTTTGAGTCAAAAGCAGACATCGCTGAACGACAGAGAGAGAAGACGGCGCCGGTTCCAGTCGAACCAGTGTCTGCGATGGCGCCTGACCGGACGGCGCCATGTCCGCTAGGCGGACATTAGACGCCTTGTTCAAATCCAAAGATGCGCTTCCAATCATTTTTCATGCTGATCACGGTCCAACTTTTCTTCTTCGCTTCGTCGTAAAGTGCTTGCGTGAAGGTGCCGACTCTCGTGTCTGGAAGTCCTTGCGCAGGGCCATAGGCATATTCGCGTTTCGCGTCATCATGCAGCACCAGCATCATCAACCGCACACCATCGCCCGCACCGGTGTATTCAAGCATCTGCCGGTCGCCGTCTGAATTGCCGAAGGAAGCATTTGGCCGACGGCCAATCATCAGGTGGATGCCCTCAGGCTTGCCCGCCTTGTCGTCGTTCAAGAGTAGCTTCGGCTCTTTTGTCAGGAATGGTGTGCCGTCCTTGTGATAGCCGAACTTCGTGGCGCCTGCGGTGCCGACCACTTGCTCAGGTGGCACGCCATAGACCCGCTGGCTGTAAACGCGGACGAAATCTTGGCCGCCGCCGGTCACGATATAGGTCTTGAAGCCGTTGCCACGCAAATATTGCATGACCTCAAGCATCGGTTGATAGATGAGTTCAGTGTAAGGCCGTTTCCAGCGTGCGTCCTTGGCGTTGGTCAGCCATTTCTTTGCTTCGGCCGTGAAATCTTCCACCGACATCCCGGTCAGCGTCGCGACAAGGATTTTCTCCAGGTCGTGTAGCGAGAGTTTGGCAATGGCCTCTCGATTTCCTGAGAGCACGGTCTTGAAAGGCTCAACGTTCTTGAGTTTAGGGTCCTTCTCCACCACAGCAGGCACACGATCCAAACAGTAGACAACCTGGGAGTAGATAGGGTGTTCAACCCACAATGTGCCGTCTTGGTCGAACGTCGCAATCCGGTCTTCTGGTGGGACAAATTTCTGGCTTGACTGATCCGTCGTAGCGCGCACGAAATCGAGGATCGCCTGTTTCGCCGGGCCGTCGTTCCATGAAGCAAGCGCCGCAGACGTTGTTTGGGCTTGAGCCGATGTGGAGAGCAGCGCTCCAGACAAGGCCGGGAGCAATGCTAAACCTGACACCAGAGTGCGGCGGTCGATCCCAAATGACAAATCGTCGGATTTCATCGTTAGCCTCCATTGGACGCGAGTCCAAGCCAGGGCCAACGTGAACGCAACCTAAGGGGGCATCAATTGCCCAAAGGGGAAACCGCACGTATTGCGGTACGCAGATGCTCCCAACTTGAGAGCTGGTGTCGGTGCGGAACACGCCACACGGCTATGGTTACGCCGAGCGGACCAAGAGCGATCGCCGTCTAGGCTGTCTTCAATCTAGCGTCCTCAGCATGCGGCAAGCCGCCGATTGCAACCCGGGTAATGAGATCGGCCAGTTCATCGACAAACAGCTCGTCGATCGTTATCCGGAACGGATCTTGTGCAAACAGATCGCGATTTCGCACGAAAACGCTGCATTGCCCCATCAAGCATATGGCTGCGCAGAGAGCTGCTCGCTCTGGTGTGTTGGGCGGCAGGAATCGTCGCACAAGATCGACTGCGGCCGAAAGATATGAGGTTGTATTGGTTGCTACGAACTTCCGAAAAACCTTCGACGGATGCGCGCTCTCCCAGGCGAACATGCGTATGTAGCGACTCAGTTCATCCTGAAAAAGCAGCGGCCGCAACTGGTGGCGCACGAAGCGTCGGAGTGCCCGTTCGGGCGAGAGTGATTTGAGTTCTTCCGCGTCGACTCCCGCATTCTCTGTCAGCCTTTCGAACGCAATTTTGAGAACTTCGAAGTACAAACCATCCTTGCCTTTGAAATGATAATTGATGGCAGCCTGATTGACCCGAGCCTTGGTGACGATGTCACGCACGCTCGATCGCTCGAACCCCTTTTCCGCGAACAACGAGACCGCGGCTTTGATGATCAGGTCGCGGGTGTATTCGGCAGGACGGGTCATGGGCTTCCCTGGTTCAAACAGTCGTTTGAACTAGATTTGTAATGCCTCCAGGGGGAAAGTGCAACTTATCTTAATAAAATATGGCTCTTTTGCACCGTCATTATTCCGCCTAAAACGATCGTTTGAATTATAAATGACCGTTTGAAATGGTCGTTTGCAACGAAGCCACTCAACGATTTGGGGGTCTTCCGTGCTAAAGCTGACATCGCGGTTTGTCCTGCAAGTTCTGCCTTATCTGCTTATGGCGCTGGCTGCAGTTGTCCTGCTGCCAGGCGTTGCCGAGTTGCTGATAGGGGCCGCTCTGCCGTCGGCCGCTTCGTTTCCGTCCCGCGGAGTAGAGACGATAATTGAGCCCTTCGATCACGGCCCAACGACGCCCGATCTTATTCATCGGGCCCATGAGGCGTTTGCACCGAACGGATTCTTACGTGAAGTCGCGAAGGTCGTTGATCTTGAGGATCGCTAACGCAAGGAGTTGCGCATGCGCTCACATTACGAAATGTCGGATTTGTCTCACCGGAGTCCTTGGTGGGGTCTGGTTCGGGCGCTGAGGGCAGCAATCTTTTCGTGTTGGCCGGAACCGCGCGAGAAAACGTATCGGCCGGAACGGCACTACATGCGCGGACCCGGGCCAAAATGGCGAGCAAAGCACGGTCATTCAGGTTGAACGGCGATTGACAGGATTCGAAGTCGAGTTGACGCCGCCCCGATAAGCGGAACGTAGCGCCGCCTTGCAACACAAGCGGACATTTCCCGCCGCACGCGCTATATCCGCTTTACCCCCGAAACCGGACGTTTTGCGAAGAATCCGCGCGCTCAACCCGCAGTTCCATTTGCGGCGTCGAAAGTTTTGTCTGCTTCGCAAACGAGACTCACCGCTCCGCGGACCTGCCATCTCCTCCGTCAATCTGTCGGCCAATAAGTGCTAGGGCGCGCTGATAAACCGGAGCCGCGTTCCATGCCTGGATGGCCGCGAAATTGGCTTCACCCGGCTGATATCCTGCACCGGCGCGCCAGCCATGAGCCTTAAGGAAATTTGCTGTTGAGGTCAGCGCGTTGGCCGCGACGTCGAGATTTCCGGTGCCGTAATTCAGGATGTTCTTGGGCAAGAACTGTGTTTGGCCGATTTCACCGTGCATCGAGCCCCGCGTGTTCGCCGAGAGGACGCCGCGATCGATCAACGTCAGCGTTGCGTTGAGTTGGTCGGTAAAATAAGCCGAACGACGACAATCGTAAGCGAGGGTCGCTACAGCCGACAGAGTGTTCTGATTCCCGCGTTGGCTTCCGAATGCCGTCTCCATACCCCAAATGGCTATGAGCGGACCTGACGGGACGCCATAGCGCTGCTGGATTGATGCAAAGAGCGCTGCATGGGATTGCTTGAGTCCGCGTCCGCGGGCGACAATAGCCGCACCGCCGCGTTTGGCCAGAAACTGATCGAGCGATAGACTGAAACTTCTTTGCCCGCGGTCAGCTGCGATGGTCGCGGTCGCATAGCTCGTCGCCCCCAAGGCTGCGAGGGTTGAAGCGCTCACGCCCCTTCCCCTCGCCTCAGCAGCGAACTGCTGCTTCCATGCCTCAAAGCCCGCCGCTGTGCTGCCGCACTGCGCGGCACTCGTTTCGCCGGTCATCCACATGAGCCCGGTCAAGGCCACAAAGGTGGCCGTGTTGAAGCGCCCACCTTTGGTCATTTCGGACTCCCTTTGCACATCGTTTGTACTATGACGGCACGCGCAAGGATGAGGCCTGATCGTGGCTCTCGCGTCTGGCAGTCTTGATTACTGCAATTTCATCAGCCGGCTTGCGCGTGAGGACGCAGCATTTCACGCAGCGCTCGCCGCGGATTCCACCCCAGACTGTCTGAGTTTTTAATTTCGGGGTCGAGTTGGACTGAGGTCCAATGTCTAACCATGCCGGGGCGCGATCCGGGGTTATTTTTGCTGCTTGCTTTTCAGCTCGGCTTCATTTGCAGCGATGAACGCGCGAATATCGTCTGCCATGTCCAGCAGCTTGAGCCACTGTTCTTTATACAAGGTCACCGGAAAGCGGCCCAGCCCATAAACCGAGACCCCGCCTTTCTCGCTAACTTTCAGGCGCATGCTGGAATTCGCGTCTTTTTTCAGCGCAGCATTCTCTTGCCGCAAGCGTTCAAGCTCAGCTTTTAGATCGTCGTCCGCCATGGGTCCTCCACCGAGAGAAACAGTTTCTAAAGAGGCTGACGGAGACAAACTCCGCCAAAGCCAAGAGATAGATAGCGGTGATGTGAAACAACGGCATCGAGAGAGCCGCAATTTCGGCCATTCGGGACACTGCGAGGATTCGACAAAATGGCAACTCCCCAGCGCCGGAGTAGCCCGCAAGTTTATTGGGTTTTTCCATTGTCACACCAGTGGACAATATTTGTACCAATATGTCCGCTTATGGCCCAACCAGAATTGAGCCCGTTGCACCGCACATGTCTGCTTTTGACCCAAAGCGGACATGGCTGTGGGCTTCTACGGTCCCGGCCAGCACCGCTTTCGCCAAATCAAATCAACTAACTAACCAGATAACGTATGCGCTACACGCCATAAGAATTGCACCCACTACTCTGGTCATCATTACGCTGATTGAGGAGAGCGTAGCGCGCCGGTGCCATTCCCATAGGCTACGACTGGCTGCAAATGTGTGTATTTGTCTTGCCCAGATCAGTGACGATGCGCCTGCGATGAAAAATAAAATGCCGAAAACCAATTCCTTGCTCATTTTCTATGGCTCTTCGGCTTGTGTTGCTCGGGCGACTTTTGATGCGGCGCTACTACCTTGCTTTATAAGGCTATGAGCCTAAACGGCGATTGGCTTTAGATGTCCCGTATTGGCCCAACGCCGACACTCTGAAACAGCCGGTATTTTAGTCACCGCTTTGGGTTCATAATCCTTTGCAATTCACCGGAAACGACAAAGCAAATCACCGCAATCGTTCCTGAGCCAATAAGCGTGCGCGTCAGCCATTCATGTAGTTTTTGATCGTACTCAGAGCGGCTTCGTGAGGAAGCCAAACAGGCCGGCACCCCTATGGGACACGACGCTTTTCACAAATCTTACATCCGTTTTGTTGAACTGATTCAACAGCGCAAGATGGGAGGAGTCCGAATTGTAGCTTCGAAGTAGGCTGCTGGGCCCAAATTGAGTGAGTGGCACATGTCCGCTTTTTGGCCCTTAGCGGACATTTGTTTTTGCACCGCGCATGTCCACTTTTGGGGGTAAAGCGGACATGCCTTTTTGCGGTGCAAATGTCGGCTTTTGACCCAAAGCGGACAAAAGAATTAGAAGCGAAACGGACCTGATGGAAGAGGGCTCTGCAAGGCTTCTCCTGCATTCACAGGGCGGCTATAAGGTTCGTGAAGCTCGGCGGCTCGATGAATGGCGAAGCGCAAGAAACGGATCGCGAACAGCAAGCTCGGCATTTCGATCAGCTGCCGAGTGCAGAAGCCAGTCTTGAAAGATCTCGACGCCTACCGAAAGTCACTAAAACTTTCGCGCTCCGCCGCCTTGGTAAAGCTCGCCACCGACCACCTGGCCGGACTGAAGGAGCCAGCCGAAAAGCTGTGGGAAGGCGCCGTCGAACACATGTTCCCCGCGGGCGACGGGGCTAAAGGTGACGATCCCAGATGATCGCACTGCCTATCCATTAGCAGTCCGCCTTCCTGGACGAATTTGCAGCATTCGTTCCCACACCCGACCGACGAATGACGTATCTGCCGATGTCGCCAGTGATGTCCGCTATTGGCCCAAAGCGGACTTGGGCTAGTGCGCTGCACATGTCCGCTCTGGGGCGTAAAGCAGACATGAGCTTTTGCGGCGCACATGTCGCCTTTTGACCCAAAGCGGACATTCTCCTTGCAAGTGATTTGGTGACTTTCGGAGGTAACGGGCAGCGACTATGACGTTCCGGTGTTCGTCACAAGTTAGAATGAGCACGCTCCAATCCAACAACTAAAATAATCAAGAACCAACGGCTTCGGCTTAGAGATGTGCCATGAATATCCTCACAATCAACCTCATACTCAGCACATTTGTTTTCTGGGTTGCCGCTAAACTCTATGTTCTGCCAAAGCTGCAAAACTATGAAGCTAGAACACTCTTGCTGCCGATTCTGCTGCTCCACTCCTTGCGGCACCTCGGCCTGATGTTTCTCACATCGGGAGCTACCTATCGTGGCATTCCGTCGCAGTTCACGTATCCGGCAGCCTATGGCGATCTTATTACAGCTGTCCTGGCGATGATCGCCATCCCAGCGGTCGCTACGCGAGCGCGGAGCGCGAAATTGTTGGTGTGGCTTTTTAACGTTGTGGGTTCGCTGGATCTTATTGACGCTATCACGCTCGCAACGGTTTACGATGCAGCGCCGTTTATGGGCCCCGCATATTGGATTCCGGCGTTTTGGGTGCCCGCGTTGTTGGTGACCCACTATCTCGCGTTCCTTATCCTTCTTCGCGGCCGTTGGCCTGCGTAGTTTAAATGTCGATGAGCACAATGTCCGCTATTGGCCCAAAGCAGACATACTGAACGCGGCTTTTGATGTGGGTAAAGCGGACATGACTTGTTGCGATGCGAATGTCTGCTTTTGACCCAAAGCGGACATCCAGCCTTGTTCTGGCGACCTCGGCCATACTGTATGCTGGTCGTTGATCAAGACCGGGGGAGTGTATGCGGATCGCAATACTTGATGATGTCCATCACGCCTATGAAGGCACGACTGGAGTTAGCCGACTTCGCGACCGTAATGAGGTGCAAATATTCACTGGTCCCTTTGGGGATCCGGCAGTGCTCCGAAGCTTCGATGCGATTGTGGCTAACCGCGAGAGAACGCGATTTACGCGAGACCTGTTGCAACAACTTCCAAATCTCAAAATCATCGCACAGACGGGAAATCACGCGTATCACATCGACTTAGCTGCCGCTAAGGAGCGTAAAATCGTCATTGCGAAGGCCGCCGGAGGGTTTTGTAGGAGTGCGGCAGAACTTGCTTTTGGATTGATGATTGCCGTCATGCGGCAGATCCCGTCTGTTGACCAGGAGGTCAAACGCGGGCGGTGGCCAACGCCAATGACACGAGTGCTTCACGACAAGACACTAGGCATCGTAGGCCTCGGTCGGATTGGCCGTTATATTGCTAAGATTGGCGCGGCCTTCGAGATGAAAGTGCTCGCGTGGGGTAGGCGATTAACTCACGAGGAAGCAGCTTTGGCGGGTGCCGAACGCCGCGAACTTGATGATCTCCTGAGTTCTTCGGACATCGTTTCTATTCACGCGACAATGAGCGACGAGACGCGTGGTCTTGTTGACGCAAGACGTCTCGGGCTTATGAAACCAACGAGTTACCTGATCAATACCGCGCGCGGACCGATTGTTGACGAAGTCGCATTGTGCGCTGCTCTCTCATCCGGCCAAATCGCTGGTGCAGGCCTCGATGTCTTTGACGTAGAGCCACTGCCTCCCGGCCACCCCCTCACCAAAATGCCTAATGTGGTTCTGACTTCGCATCTCGGGTGGCCAACGGACGCAATGTATACTCAGTTCTCAAATGCGGCAGCGGATGTCTTACTCGCTTATCTCGACGGAAAAGAAGTGCCACGTTTCGTCGCTGGTCACTAACATCCAAGTTCGCTATTGGCCCAAAGCAGACATGTGCTAGTGCACCGCACATGTCCGCTCTTGGGGGAAAAGCGGACACAGCAATTGCAGTGCGAAATGTCTGCTAATGACCCAAAGCGGACATCGGCCCTGGCGCCTTCCAGTTCAGTGACACACCAGTACCGGGGTTTTCGTGTGCGTTAGCACCTTATTTGTGACACTGCCGAGCACAACTGCGGATAGTCCGCTGCGACCGTGCGATGCCATGACGATGAGATCGCAGCCCCTGTCCGCGGCTGTTGCAATGATGGCTTGATATGGTTGCGCGTTTTCCACCTGAATCGTGTCGCAGGGCACACCCGCCTGCTTGGCCGCATTGGCCACGCGGTTCAGCACGCTCGCAGCGTGCTTCTTGATCTGCTCGGCATGTTTGGCGAGTTCCTCAAGTGCCCGCTGCGCTTGCGTTTCTGAAACGCTGAGCCAGTTGAACGGCTCCTCGATGATAATGGCGGTAACCCTGGCTCCCACGGATTTCGCCAGTGACAATCCATTCGTCACCCCATGTTCCGCCAACTCCGACCCATCTGTTGGAATGAGAATATGCCGGTACATGTTCAACCTCTCGATTTTGTGAACGTGCTGCCTTCGAGTGTAAGCTTGGGCGATTGCTTTAGATATCCGACCGCTCGTGCAATTTCTTGAGCAAAATTTAACCGCCAATCGTGCCCCCGCCCAATGTCCGCTATTGGCCCTAAGCAGGCATTCCAATTATGACCTCTGACGTCTGCTTTCGGGGGTAAAGCGGACAGGCTTCCGAGGTCTGGATGTCTGCTTTCGACCCGAAGGCGGCGTCGTTGGGACAATACGAATTACCCGCAATAGATTTATAGAGGTGGTCGCCTTGTCGGGGTAAAGAGCCTTGGCGCATGATTGGAAGCTGGGGCTTACAACATCTAGAGAGGACGTTATGCCGACCTTCATGATGTCGATGAATTTTACCGATCAAGGCATCCGCAATATCAAAGACGCGCCGAAGCGCGCAGAAGCGGCGCGCGATCTCGCGAAGAAATTGGGCGTCGAGGTCAAGCATCTCTATCTTACGTCTGGCGAAAGCGATCTGGTGGTTTTCTTAGAAACGCCGAATGGCGACAACGTCGCGAAATTCGCGCTCGCGCTTGGTTCGCTAGGCAATGTCCGCACCCACACTTGCCGCGTTTGGCCGGCGGAGGAATATGTGAAGCTCGTCTCCGAACTGCCCTAGAGTGATGCTTTGAGCAGGCCTGGGGTGTCCGCTATTTGCCCATAGCGGACATCCCTAGTTGCGCCACACATGTCCGCTTTCGGGGATAAAGCGGACATCGAGATTGATCGCGTCTAGCCTCGACAAGCTTGGCTGCGCAGCCGTCATGGACGTGCCGGTGCTGATTGCGGTCTACGCGCCGACCGGTCGTCCGGGCCGCCCATTTGGCGACCCAGACCTAAATCCGTTACGAGGTTTTGTATTCAACCATCTGCAGGACCGCGCGAGTCAAGACACTGTCAGGGATCCTGAGCTGATCCAAAATCGTGTAGTGGTTCGTGTTGGGGACTGGAACCAAATCGCCCGGAAGATGAGTCTGCGACCGGTATGCATGGTAATCACGGCTGCTAGCGATCATCGCTGGCAACTCGCCCGTGCCGTACGCAATGGCAAGCGGCTTGTTGACGTTCGGCCGGCGCATTGGAGACAAGGTTTCAATCTCCTTCTCGGTCAACTTGACCTTGTCGTTGACATGCGGGGAGTCGCGAAGGGCAGCGAGATCAAAAACTCCCGAGATGGACACCCCCGCCGTCACTTTCGGATGATCCAATATGAACGCCGTGAGATGCCCGCCGGCCGACCAGCCCGTCACTATGATGGGGCCGGTGATTCCATGTTCTGCACTCTTCGCGTTGAGCCAGTCGAACGCGGTTCGCACCTCATTAGTGATCTGAGTCAGACTCGCCTGCGGGGCGAGCGTATATCCGGGCAGAGCAGCCGACCATCCGCGCGCCAACAGACCTTCTGCGAGGAAGGCAAATACTTCCCTGCTGTTGCGCTGCCAATAGCCCCCATGAATGTGAACGAAGCACGGTGCCTTAGGATCGTTGGCGGGATAGAGGTCCCACTTCGTCCGCTCTCCTGAAGCATAAGGCAGATCGAGGTGTTTTGAACGCTGCTCGCGCAGAGCTTTCGAAGCTGCAATCCAGCTTTCGGTTTTCGTCCGAGCGTAGTCAAGTCCGACATGCTCCCCATTGTTATAAGCCAAGTTGCGGGCCGCGAGCGACATGTTCATCCAGTCCATGCCTGCTGCCGGACATTCCTTCGCGCGCGCGACATTGGGAGTTACGACACTCGCTGCGGTCGCAGTCACGAACGCGCGACGACTGATCGTTGCTGCCATGATGAACCTCCCTGATTTGTCGAAGTTGGTGAGGATCTAGCCTCTTACCGATCGTAGCGAAAGCATGCGCCGCTTGGTGTTGTTCGGCAACCGAAGACTCCTTTCGCCTTGACTGGTAGCAGACATGGCCAACCGACAAACGTCCGCTTTCGGGGGGGTAAAGCGGACATGGCCTATTGCGGCGCAAATGTCCGCTAATGACCCAAAGCGGACATCGGGCCTGAACATTTCCCCGCTCACCGCCGCGTCGCAAAGTGCTAGACTTTAGCCTTATACTAAGTGCGGATTCGGGGGGCCATGAAGCGGCGCGAGTTCATCAGTCTTGTCGGCGGCGTGGCGGCATGGCCGCTTACTGCACGTGCGCAACAGGGCGAGCGGATGCGGCGTATTGGCGTGCTCATAAGCCAGGCCGCGGACGACCCGCAAAGTAAGCCTCGTGTCGCGGCGTTCCTGCAGGGACTGCAGCAACTCGGCTGGACCGAAGGCCGCAATGCACAGATCGACATTCGCTGGGGCGTGGCAGACGCCGCGAGCTCTCGCAGATACGCGGCGGAAATGGTCGCGCTAGCGCCCGACGTCATTCTGACCGCTGCCAGCGCAGCCACGGCGGCGGTGCAAGAAGCGACCCGCACTTTACCAATCGTGTTCGTCAACGTAAGCGACCCGGTAGCCGCTGGTTATGTCGCGAGCCTGGCGCGACCTGGCGGTAACGTCACCGGGTTTACCTTTGTCGAATACGGCACGAGCGGGAAATGGCTTGAGCTTGTTAAGGAAATTGCGCCCAACGTGAAGCGCGTCGCAGTTCTTCGCGACCCAAACATAGCCTCAGGCATCGGGCAATTTGCGATTATTCAATCGGTAGCAGCCTCCTTCACGGTGGAGGCGAGCCCGATTGACATCCGTAACCCGGACGAGATTGAGCGTACTATTACGGATTTTGCGCGCACCGCGAATGGCGGCCTTGTCGTGACCGCGAGCCCAGCAGCGCTCGTATATCGTAAGTTGATCATCACTCTGGCGGCCCAGCACAGACTGCCCGCGGTGTACTTTCTACGTGATTTCGTGAAAGACGGCGGCCTGATCTCTTACGGGCCCGACCCTGTCGCCCCATTCGGGCAAGCGGCCAGCTATGTCGACCGCATCCTCAAGGGCGAGAAGCCCGCCGACCTTCCGGTGCAGGCGCCTACCAAGACCGAGCTGGTGCTCAATCTGAAAACGGCCAAGGCGCTTGGCCTCACTGTGCCGTCGTCCGTACTCTCCCGCGCTGACGAAGTGATCGAATGAGACGCACATGTCCGCTTTCGGGGGCAAAGCGGACATGGGCTTGTGCACTGCAAATGTCTGCTTTTGACCCAAAGCGGACATTTGCATAGTCGGAATATCGTGACATTGCTCTCCCTGCCACTCCGGTTCACAGCGAAATTGGCTCGCAAGTAGCGTCATACCCCTTCCGGAACTTGTTCTCATGCGACGATAGCGTGCAGTCGCTTTGGGCTGGGGTCGGGGAATGGCCAAGCACCCTAGTGAAACATTTCGTCGAGATAGTTTCGAGCGCGCAGCGGCCATTTACTGGCCTGCTAAGCACCCACTTTGATCCGAAGCTGTTTGGAGAGGCGCAACGCTCTCCGTCCCGAGCGAAGAAATATCAAATAGCGTTGGACTGATAATCCACAACGATAATGGGAGTGTGTCATGCGTGTCATCTTAGCTGTCGCAGCAGCTTTCTGTTTAGCGTTTCCGTTATCAGCAGGCGCTGCAAGTGGTGGCGCAGTAAATTCTGATCTCAGCGCAGCTCGACGTCATCAGACCGTTGGTGGATTCATGTGTCCGACGAAATTTGAACTCACATATCAGGTATGCCAGTGCCAGGTCTCGGGTGGATATCCGACCATCTATTACCCCGCTTGTCTTGTTGGGCCACAATGTCCCCCTGCAGTAGTGGTGTGCCAGCCCGGAGTGAATCGATAGCGTTAAAGCACGTGTACGGCGCAGTTCCCGCGGCCGATCACGGTTGGTGATTGAGACCGAACGCTTTAGGGCGCCGCTTCGAGCATTCGTTGCGAGGCACAAGCACGCCTTGGCGATGTCCGGTATTGGCCCTTAGCGGACATGCCTCTCACGCCGATCAATGTCTGCTTTTGGGGGTAAAGCGGATGTGACAATTGACCCGTGAAGTGTCCGCAAATGGCGTGATGGGCACATTGTTATGCGATGTAACATTTATGCACTAGTTGTAAATCGAAAAGTAACGTTTCTTTTCTATGAAATTCTTAGCGGGGATCACTCCATGAAAAAGTTCTTGGTTGCAGTGTGCTCAGTAGTTCTCGCCTTGGGTCTTGCCGGGTGCTGGGGCAAGGGCAAGGCCCCGGTTGGCAAGGGCAAAGCCCCGGTCGTTCAAACGAGGGGTTGATCAGGCTGCGCTACACAGATTAGAAATTTGCGAGAGGCCGCCTTCAAGGCGGTCTCTTTTTTATAGTCCATATTTGGCTCAGCGGACATTCCAAATTTGTCGATCAACGTCCGCTTTTAGGGGTAAAGCGGACATGGGTTGGTGCATTGCAAATGTCCGCTATTGGCCCAAAGCGGACATGGTGTTTGCGATGCGACATGTCCGCTAGTGACCCACAACTTTGGTCGTGCATCAGGGCGTGAAGCTTCTCAGCAAATAACGCTAAAGCTTGTCGCCGCGATCTCGAATGATGCGGGGACAGTCTCGCTCTCAATCACCGAGCTGACCGACTTATGGACACCGATTGGACAAAGGCCCTGAAGCCCGATGAAGCGCGAGACGCACCTGATGTCCTGAATGCGAACAAGGCGCCCGTCACGGCGAGGGAAGCCACTGAGATTATCGGGCTACGGCGGGCGCTACAGGCCAAGGCGGAGTCAACTTAAAGCAGCGCCGCACTATTGGACTTTGGTCGCTTCAAACTTCACTCAATCCGTGAGGAAAAAGCCGCCAAGCAACGCACACACGATGACGATGACGATGACAACCATCACTCGCTTTTTGTTCTTCTCATTCATGCCCCCTCCAAAATGTGAGCACGAACACAACAGGTAACTCGGTGCGGCACTGATTATCAGATCGTGAAAAGTTGTGCTGTCCCCAACACACGCAAAATGATTATTGGGCCAAGTTTGTTTGGTGCCAAGTTGTAGTCACAATTCTTGATGGAAATTAACCCCACCTATCGGGGACGTTTGTGGACGGGGATGAGATCGGGGCCATGCTCCCTGAGGAGGAGAGCGGCCCCGATTTTTACATAACCGCGGCGCGACCGGCAAAGGCGCGAAAAGGAAAACCGTAATGCGAAAGCACTCTTTGATGCTTCTCGCTGCCGCGTTTGGTCTGGCTGCAAGTCAAGCTTCGGCGGCTGATGTGCCGCGGAAAGCTCCAGCCGTCACAGCGCCGGCGGCGTCTCCAATTGCTTGGACCGGGTGTTACATCGGCGCCAACGTCGGCGGGATATTTGGCCGCGCCGAGACGACTTTCGGTTTTGGAGAAGTCGCTACAAACAATTCTGGCTTTGCTGGCGGCGGCCAAATTGGCTGCGATTATCAATTCGCTGGCGGATGGGTAGTCGGCGTCCGCAATATGTTTGATGGGACAAGCCTCCGTAAGGATCGGGCAATCGCCTTCGGTCCACTCGCCGGTGGCGAGGTTGACTTCAAGGCTCGTTGGTTCGACACCCTGACGGGCCGCGTCGGCTATGCGGCGGCACCCGCCTGGTTGATCTACGGTCAGGGCGGCGGGGTGTGGGCTCAATCCAGTTCAGCGGTCACCTTTGCTGGCGTTCAAATTGGCGACTTCTCCAAGACCAGATCAGGCTGGACGGCCGGCGGTGGCGTTGAATGGATGTTCGCGCCGCGCTGGTCGGCGTTTCTGGAAGGTAACTACATGGACTTAGGCTCGAACGATCAAACTGTAATCATCCCTGTGTCCTGTCCGGCTGGTTGCGCCTTCAGCGCCAAAACGACCGCGGCCACTGCCCTGGTCGGCGTGAATTACAGATTCGGGTGGGGCAAAGCGCCTTATTAATACAAACGTAGTGTTCGTGGTCGTGCGAAAAATGCAGACGTGCTTGATATCAAGTCACGGCATCCGGCTCGCCATCGGTTCTTTGGCGTTGTGTTTCGCGAGCTCGGCCGGGGCGCAAGGAAGCTTGGAGCAGGGAAAGACCGCCGCCCAACTTTACGCGGCCAACTGCGCGAGCTGTCATAAATCGCCACAACGCCTGACCAAGGCCACAGGGATTTTCGGGCTCGAGAGCTTCCTCCGGGGACACTACACGCCCAGCTCTCAATCGGCCGCCACCATCGCCGCCTATCTAAATGGATTGGAAAGGCAGTCGTCCGGGCCTATGCGTGCTCGGGGCACCAAACACACGAGCCAAGCGAATGCCCAAAAGCCATCGCCGAGTAAAACCAAGGAGGACAAATCTCCCGTAGCACGAGCCCTCAATAGTGCGGCAGATACTGCGGAACGAACCCTCAATAGGTTGCTTCAGGCGATAAAGCCGGAGAATGACTAACCCGAAGGAAAGGACATGCCGCCGCCACGGCCGTGCCGTCGTGCAACGTGGATTTCAAAATTCAAAAATTTAGGAGTGGCGTCTCCGCGGCGCGGGAGCGCTCGTGCCGACCCCCCTCCGTGGGGTGATAGGGTCCGGTCCATTGTGATCTAACCTTCGCTAAAATTGGGACCGAAAGTGGGACCGATCTTTTCCGTAGGAAAATCAGCCTGAAATATTCAGCACTTGACTTTGAGTGCTGGCGGCGGACGCAGTCCCAGTCGAACCCGTCTCCACTCCCAAATTCCCTGATCTGCGGGAATCTGCAGGGAATTTTTGCAATTTGCAGGGAATTTGGCTCTGGGAGGCGTTGGAAAGATACGCAAGATCAGCTGGTTACGGCTAAAATTCCCTACGCAACGGATCAGGGAATTGTCGCAGCCGATCAGGGATTTTGAAGATGAGCAGCGAATTTGCTGGGGCCGGAAAGCCTCCCGCGTGCCGATCCGATCAAGGCCTGCAAAGCTGACCTCCAAGCGCAAGAAGAAATAAAAACAGGATCGCGTGTGAGGGCAACGAGAATGCGGGGTGTGTCCCGGCATTGATCGCTGCTCTTGCGAAGCGGTGTTACTCGCCGAGCACAGTGTTAATTGGAGCGAAAACAGGCGCGCGACCGGCGTGGTAGCGTGTCTGTCGCCGCCCCCCCACGTGACGATGGCATTGAGCTGTTCAAAAGTGAAGGCCTTGCCCGGGCGGCAGCCTGCAATGGAGGAAATTTATGGACGACCAGATACCAACTGACCCGACAATACCCAATCCGCAAGGTCCAAAAGGCGCGTCGCATTCAAATAGTGGTGGAGGCGCGCCATACGTTTCAGTGTGGGAGCGGCTCCCTGATGCTATCAGACTTATCATGGAGGGTGGGCGCTCGAAAGAGCTGGCACAAGCTGATCTTTGCCAAGCCATCGCCGATGGCACTGTCAACATTCGGTGCAAACTACAACAGATGCATGGCAGAAACTTTACTTCGAAAGATGTGCTTGAGGGAAAGGACTTTCAAATACGGACGGAAATCAAACCGGAGAATTTCGATTGGGAGGTGTCTCGCCCAGTCAAGCCATGGTTCGTCCGACGCGGGTGTTATTCGCCCCCGGGCCACTGGTATCTGGCGTGGATACTGGTTTGCAGGGCCGACGTTACAAAAGCTTTTTGCCTCACCGAGGAGCAAGATCAATCTGCTCAACGTTCCGCAAGTGAAACGCCAGTAAGCACAAGCCGCCCGGCGCTTGACAGCCAGGAGATGCCCGTTGCCTCCAATCGGCGATCAACCGCCAAGCCGCGAACACCAAGTCCGGCTGGGCCAGGACGCCGTCGTGGCGCGCGACCGCGGAAATTTGAGCAGACCAAAGAGGCGATGAGGAACGATGTTCAAGGCGGGCGACTGAGCGTGGCGCAATTAGAGAACATGCTCGAAAAGGATCTCGAAGCGAGATACGGCGTCTCGCGTGACACCGCTCGAAAAGCCCGGGTCGCTGTTTTGTCAGAATTGAATTCTCAACAAATTCCGACAAACGACAAGTAGCGACAACAGCAAAGGCATCCCAGAATCCCCCGTTCTTTGGCGTCCCACCAGCGGTTTGGTGGGTCCTCGGAGCGCGGATAGAATGACGCAGGACAAACAGGCCGGGACGAGCCGCGGTGCGTACGGAAACGGCTACGTTCTTTCACGTGATCTGACCCCCCAGCTGGTTCCGATCGCAAGCTGCAAGCCCCTGGGGCGCGAGAGCCGCAAGCATCCGCCGCAGCAGGTGCGCAAGCTCGCGGCCAGCCTTGATCGGTTTGGTTTCGTTCTCCCGATCCTGATCGACCCCGATGGACGGGTCGTTGCTGGCTGGGGACTGGTGCTGGCCGCGCGGCAGCTCGGCCTCGGCGAAGTGCCGGCGGTCAGCCTGACGGACCTCTGCGAGGCCGAGTTACGGGTGCTGCGGCTGGCGCTCAACC
>Ga0209382_10000494_pt1 | contig 65156 bp, 56 predicted proteins | sample SoiMetdeltSBSDD5_FD_187599 | JGI IMG/M metagenome (GOLD analysis project Ga0209382, IMG submission 187599) | Bulk soil microbial communities from a Populus tree surrounding site in Tennessee, USA - Soil MetaG P. deltoides SBSDD5 (SPAdes) (version 2) | ecosystem: Environmental > Terrestrial >...
GGGCTTGGAGACGTAGTCGTCCATCCCGGCGGCCAGGCATTGCTCGCGATCGCTCTCCATCGCATTGGCCGTCATGGCGACGATCGGGATGTGCGCGCCGGTGAGCGCTTCGCGCCGGCGGATCGCGCGGGTCGCCTCGAATCCGTCCATCTCCGGCATCTGGCAGTCCATGAAGACGCAGTGGTAGGTGATGCGGCCGATCGCCTCGACGGCCTCGAGGCCGTTGGCGGCCACGTCCACGCGGCAGCCGAGCTTTTCCAGCATGCGGGAGGCGAGCTTCTGATTGATGACGTTGTCCTCCACGACCAGGACTCGGGAGCGCATCGGCTGGATCTCGGGGAGGAGATCGCGCGTGATGAGCCGCTGGGGCGTCGAGCTCGAGTTGCCCGCGAGCTGCATCACGCTCGCGATGCAGTCGTACAGCTGAGATTGCCGGATCGGCTTGATCAAGAACGCGCTGAAGCCCGCATCCTTGGCCTCTCCGGCGGCCCCGCGATAGCTCACTGAGGTGAGCAGCACGAGGGGAATCCCGGCGAGCGCGCGATCCGACGTGATCGTCCGCGCCAGCATCATGCCGTCCATGTCCGGCATCTGGTGGTCGAGGATCGCCAGATCGTAGGGCCGGCCATCGCGTTGAGCCAGCCTCAAAGACTCGAGCGCGCGCGAGGCATTGGCCACGCAATCGACGTGCATTCCCCAGCTGCCTAGCTGACCGGTCAGGAGCGCGCGGTTCGTCGCGTGGTCGTCGACACCGAGCACGCGCAGGCTACCCAGCCCCGCCAGATTCACCCGCTTGGCGTTCGACGGCGCCGGCCGCTTGGCCAATCGCACGGTGAACCAGAACGTGCTCCCTTTTCCCACGACGCTCTCGACGCCGATGGCGCCCCCCATCATCTCGACGAGCCGCTTGGAGATGGCCAGCCCGAGGCCGGTGCCCCCGTAGCGCCGGGTCATGGACTCGTCGGCCTGCGTGAACGATTGGAACAGCCGCTCGTGGACGTCGGGCGCGATGCCGATACCGGTGTCGACGATCGAGAAGCGGATCAGGGCGTCGTCGCCCGTCTGCTCGACCAGGTCGGCGTGGACGACCACCTCCCCGGACTCCGTGAACTTCACCGCGTTGCCGACGAGATTCGTGAGCACCTGTCGCAGTCGTCCGGGGTCGCCTCCCACCCACCTGGGCAAGCCCTCGCGCGGCAGGTACGCGAGCTCCAGGCCCTTGCCGTAGGCGCGCTCGGCCAGGAGCTCGAGCACGTTCTCGACCCCGACGTGAAGCTCGAAGTCGATGTCCTCGAAGTCGATCCGGCCGGCCTCGATCTTCGAGAAGTCGAGGATGTCGTTGATGATCGTCAGGAGCCCTTCGCCGGACCGGCGCACCGCCTCGGCGTACTCGCGCTGCTCGTCCGTCAAGTCGGTATCGAGCAAGAGCCCGGTCATGCCGATGACTCCGTTCATGGGAGTCCGGATCTCGTGGCTCATCGTCGCCAGAAACGCGCTCTTCGCGCGGCTCGCCTCCTCGGCGGCGGTGCGCGCTTCACTCGCGGCGCGCATGGCCTCGGCCATCTCGGCCTCGGCCTCCTTCAGGCCGGTGATGTCGGTGTAGACCGCGACGGTGCCGATCTCCTCGATCTTCCGCTCGCTGACCTGGAGCCAGCGACCGCCGGCGAGCTCCTGCACGTAGGGACCGCGCGGGGTGCGATGCCGGGTCACGCGCTCGGCGACCCACTCGTCGACCCGGCCGCGCGCATCGGCCACTCGCCCCCGCTCGGCGACCAGACGCATGACCTCCTCGAACTTCATGCCGACCAGGCGGTCCGCACCCGCGGCGTCGGCGAGCTCGCGATATCGCTGGTTGCAGAGTACGAGTCGATCGTCTCGGTCGTACAGGCAGAAGGCCTCCGAAATGCTCTCGATGGCTTCGAGCAGCCGAGACCGACTCAGACGCTCCGACTGCGCCGCGGCTTCCAGCCGGCTATCGACCACGGTGACGAAGATCGCGAGCCCCGTGATGAGCACCGTGGCCACGCTGACCCAGGCGCCCAGGAACGTCGGATCAAGTCCCACCGAGACCGGGTGAAGGCTCGCACCCGGGAACACATACGATGCGCCCATGCCGGTGTAGTGCATGCCGGCGACCGCGCAGCCCATCACGGACGCGGCGCCCAGCTTGGTCGACCAGTGTCGATTGACATCACCGTGCCGGCTGCTCGCGATGAACTTCGTGTAGAGCGCGGCGGTCGCGAGCACGACCGCCACGATGACCGACACGACGAAGAGCACCGGATCGTAGCGCATCACCGCGTTCATTCGCATCGCGGCCATGCCCGTGTAGTGCATGACGCCGATGCCGGCCCCCATGAGGCCGCCGCCGAGGATCAGCCGGCTCGGAGAAATCCGCGGCTGACTGATGACGTGCAGCATGATCGCGCTGGCCAGCACGGCCGGCACCACTGAAACCAGGGTGATCGAGACGTCGTAGTGGACCTTCACCGGCAGCCGAAACGCCAGCATGCCGAGAAAGTGCATCGCCCAGACTCCAACGCCCATGGTCACGGCCCCGACGGCAAGCCACGATCGCTTGGCGAGAAGCCTATCGGCAGCGCCTATCCTCTCGGCGAGGCCGAGTGCTGCGTAGGCCGCCAGCGCCGCGACGATGATCGAGAGCGTGACGAGGATCGGCTCGTAGGAGCCGGCGAGCGCGGATCTCGGGTCTAGCGAGCCGTCGAGGAAAGCCCAGTGATGTCCGAATGACGCCATCCCGCGGAGATTGAAGCAGCGCCGATGCCAAGGAGCGGGCGCTTGAAAATCAGCCGCTTGGCTCGCCGGGACGGCGTTCGGTCAAGCCACGTTGTCAGAACTGACGCAGCCGACCAGCTGCACCGCGCTCGCTTTGAAGGCGGCGACGATGCGGGCCCCTTCGGTCAAGCCGAGCTCGGTGACCGAGCGCGCCGTCACGGTCGCGACGAGCGGAAAGCCGACGTCGACGACGACGCGAACGGCCGGCGTCGATGGCGTGACACGCACGACCGTTCCCGCCAGATAGTTGCGAGCGCTGGAGAGCGACGCGGCCTCGGCCGTTAGCAGCAGCGTGACGTCCTCGGGCCTGAGCCCGAGCCTGACATGCTCACCCACCCGGGCGTCGGCCGCCGCCTGGAGCTTCCGGCCGGCGACCTCGACGACGGTCACTCCCGCCTCTCGCGCGAGCACGGTCCCCGTCACCAAGGTCTCGACGCCGATGAACCGGGCGACGTCTTCGGAGGCGGGCGCTCCGAAGACGCGGGCGGTTTCGTCGAGCTGCGCGATACGTCCGGCCATGAGCACGGCGACGCGATCGCCGAGCGCCTGCGCTTCGCCGCGGTCGTGGGTCACCAGCACGGTGGTGACGCGATCGCGGCGCAGGATCGCGCCCACCTCGGGCAAGAGCTCGGCGCGCGAGGGCGCATCGAGCCCGGCGAAGGGCTCGTCGAGCAGCAGCGCTTCGGGCTCGAGCACGAGTGCTCGCGCCAGCGCCACGCGCTGCGCCTGTCCGCTCGAGAGCGTTCGCGCCCGCTGATCTCTGAGCGGCGCGATACCGAGCCGCTCGAGCCAGCGCTCGACACGCGCTTCACGCTCGTCGGCCACGCCCCGAAATTTGAGGCCGAGCGCGACGTTCTGCGCGACGGTCATGTCGGCGAGCAGCGGATGCTGGAACACAGTCCCCATGCGGCGCCGCTCGGCCAGCGAGTTGCCGGCATCGATTACACGCCCACGAAATCGAACAGTGCCCTGCGTCGGCCGCTCGAGCAATCCGGCGATGCGCAACAGCGTGGATTTCCCGCTGCCGTTCGGACCGACGACGGCGAGGATCTCACCCTCGCGGACTTCGAGCGACGGCACGTCGAGCACCGTTGCGCCGCCGTACGTCATGCGCACACCGGTCAGCTCGATGACGCTCGCCGGCATCACGTCGGCAGGACGTGAATCGAGCCGCGGTGGATCGAGAACTCCCAGTGCCGGTCGTGCTCGATGTCGAGGATCTCGTAGACGAGGTGCGGCACCTCGACCTCCAGATCGAAGTCGCCCTGCGCGGGCGCGCCGGCAGCGTCGAGCCGCATGCGTAGCGACCACACCGTGCCGAAGTCGGCTTCACCCGCGACCGTGCCGCGCATCAGGTTCATATGGTGGGCCGCGTCCGGCGCGCTGCGATCCTTGCGGACGAGCCTCACGTACTCCGGGCGGATGAAGAACGCGATCGGGCTTTCGGGCTGGGGCAGGTACGAGTGCGTCGGCGAGTTCACCGCCTCGAGCGTGTGGCCGCGCCAGGCGATCTGGATGCGGTCGGGCATCGCCTTCACGACCGTGCCGTGGAGCACATTGCGGAGCCCCATGACACGCGCGACCGCCTCGGACGCGGGCTGCCACAGGAGCTCGGCCCGCGGCGCCGCCTGAATCACACGGCCGCTCTCATAGACGATGATCCGGTCGGCGAGCCGGTACGCCTCGGTGAAGTCGTGCGTCACCACGACGGCCGCGGTGCCCCATCCGCTCAGGATCGAGCGCAGCTCGTCGCGCAGCGCCCGGCGCAACGGCGCGTCGAGCGCCGAGAGCGGCTCGTCCAGCAGTAGAAGCGCCGGGTCGATCGCGAGCGCGCGCCCGAGCGCCACACGCTGCCGCTGGCCGCCCGAGAGCTCGGATGGCCGCCGTCGCTCGAGACCGCCGAGATCGAGCCGCGCGATGACGTCGGCGACCCGCGTGTCGCGGACAGCGCGCGGCCGGTCGCGCAGCCCGAAGCCGACGTTCTCGGCAACTGTCAGGTGCGGGAACAGCGCGTAGCCCTGGAAGACATAGCCGACGCGACGCTGCTGCGGCGGCAGATTCACACCGGCCGCAGCGTCGAACAGCACACGGTCGTCCACGACGATGCGTCCGGCGTCGGGGTGAATCAGGCCCGCGAGGCACTGGAGCGTGAGCGTCTTGCCGGCGCCCGACGGCCCGAACAGCACGGCGACGCCGTCGCCCGCGGTCCACGCGACGTCTAAGGTGAAGCCGGGCAGCCGCTTGGTGATCTCGACCGCGAACCGGTGCTTCATGCGGCCCGCGCCCCGAGTCGGCCGGCGAGCACCAGCACCGCGCACGAGAGCACCGTGAGCGCGAGCACCAGCGTGACCGCCTCGCCCATCTCGCCGGTCTGCACCGCGGTGTAGATCGCCAGCGGCACGGTCGTCGTCTTGCCCGGGATGTTGCCGGCCAGCATCAACGTCGCGCCGAACTCACCGAGCGCGCGGGCGAACGCCAAGACGAGCCCCGCGATGATGCCGTTCTTCGCCAGCGGCAAGGTGACCTCGAGCGCCGTGCGCCACTCCGAGCGTCCGAGCGTGAACGCCGCCTTTTCGAGCTCGCGATCGACCGACTCGATCGCGGCGCGTGCGGTGCGCACCAGCAGCGGCAGCGCCATCACCGTCGCGGCGATCACCGCGGCGTACCAGGTGAATGCGACGCTCCAGCCGGTCAGCGCGTAGACGGGCGCGCCGAGCCAGCCGCGCCGGCCGAGTACGACGATCAGATAGTAGCCGGTGACCGTCGGCGGCAGCACCAGCGGCAGGGTCACGAGCAGATCGACCAGCGCGCGCCCGCGAAACGCGCGGCGCGCCAGCACGTAGGCGAGCGGGATTCCGATGAGCGCGTTCAGCAAGGTCGCGGCCAGCGCAACGCGAATCGACAGAGCCAGGGCGGTCACGGCATCGGCGCTCATCGCGGCTACTATGCCACGCTCGCGCCGTTTCGCTCAGGACGCACGATGCACGCGGCGCACCGCGACCGGCGTAAACGCTCTGCAAGTTGCTCGAATACACTTAATGACCCGCGCGCCCGGCGCGAGCCCGGACGAATCCGGCTAGAATGGCGTCATGACGACGCCTCAACGCAGCCAGCCCGACGAGACGAGCGCCGCGCGCGAGCAGAGTCATCCGGAAATCCTGCCCGGTGCCGTGATCAAGACCAAGGTGTGGATGGAGCGAGGCGGTCGCTTCGTCATCGGCGACGGCGGATTGAAGCTCTTGCTCGGCGTCCTCGAGCACGGCTCGCTGTTGCGCGCGGCGAAGCAGATCGGCTGGTCCTATCGGCACGCGTGGGGTTACCTGAAGGAGGCCGAGTCCGCGCTGGGCGCGTCGCTCACGACCCCGCGCCCCGGAAAGGGCACGTCGCGCGGGATGGCCCTGACCGAGACGGGACGCCTCGTGCTCGAGCAGCTCGTGGCGGCGCGCAATCGGATCGACGATGCCGTCGGTCCGAGCGGACCCACGCCGAGCGACATCGCCGCTCGCGGCCGGCGCCATCAGCGCCGCGCCGGCAAGCAGACGGAGCCCCCGCGCGGAGATTGGCGCACCCGACGCTGAGTCCGTCGCGCGTCTGGATTAGCGCGACCCGGACGGCGGCGGCTGAAACCCGAGACGCGAGAGCGCCGACTGTCCTTCGCGGCTCATCAGCAGATCGATGAAGGCGCGGGCGAGCGCGGGCTGGCGGGAGTCCTTCACGACGGCCACCGGATACGTCACCGGTCGGTAGGTATCCTCGGCCGGCCGGAACGCTTCCGTGACCTGTCCCGCTCGCATGGGGATATCGGTGGAGTACACGAAGCCCGCTTCGACCTCGCCCCGCGCGACATAGTCGAGCGCCTGACGAACGTTCTCTGCGAAGACGAGCTTGGGCTGCACTCGGTCCCAGAGCGCGAGCGCCTTCAGGCTTTCCTCGGCGTACTGGCCTACCGGCACGGTTCTCGGATTGCCGATGACGATCCGGCGCACCTTCGGATCGAGGAGGTCGGCGGGCTTCGAGATATCGAGTGCCGATCCGGCGGGCTTGATCACGGTCAGCACGTTGCGTGCGAACACCCGGCGGCTCGCCGTGTCGATCAAGCCCTTCTGCTCGAGCTCGTCCATCTGCCGCTGGGCGGCCGAGATGAACAGATCAACCGGCGCGCCCGCCTCGATCTGCTTCTGCAGCTCGCCCGACGAGCCGAAGTTGTAGCGGAGCATCACGCCGGGACGCGCCTGCGTGAACTGACGGCCGAGCGTCTCAACCGCCTCCTTCATGCTGATCGCCACCGACAGCGTGATCTCCTGCGCCCGCGCGAGCGTGGGCAGGCAGAGGAGGGACAACACGAGGACGGCGGCTCGCGACGCGTGAGTCATGTGGATCGGGGCCTCGACGTCGCATGTTACCGGCCGCCGTCGGAACGTTCAAAAGGCTCAGCTCGACACAATGGCCGCGCGCTGAGCACGGCAGTTCAGCGCGCGTGGCGCTGCTGGATCGCGGTCAGGAGCCAGTTCACCAGGAAGATCAGCACCAGCAGCAATAGCGCCAGCGCGATCGCGATCTCGAAGTTCCCCTTGCCGGTCTCCAGCACCATCGCCGTCGTCAAGGTGCGCGTCTGGCCCTTGATGTTGCCGCCGACCATCAGCGACGCGCCGATCTCGGAGATGATCCCGCCGAAGCCCGCCATCACCGCGGCTAGCATCGGCAGCCGTGCCTCGCGCAGCACCAGCCAGATCATTTGCGCGCGCGACGCGCCGAGCGCCAGGAGCTGCAGCCGGAACTCGCGCGGCACCTGGCCGACGGCGGCGAGCGTGATGGCCGTCACGATCGGCGTGGCGATGACGGCCTGCGCGATCACGATCGCGGCCGGCGTGTAGAGGATCTCGAGCTCGCCGAGCGGACCGCTGCGCCAGAGCAGGAGCGTCACGAAGAGCCCGACGACGACCGGCGGCAATCCCATGCCGGTGTTCACGGCGCTCACCAGCAGACCGCGCCCGGGAAAGCGCGCGAGCGCGAGCGCGGCGCCGGCCGGCACACCGAGCGCCAGCGAGATCACGGTGGCGCTCCCGGAGACCTGCAGCGAGAGCCAGAGGATTGCCCAGATCTCGCGATCGGCGCCGGCGAGCAGGCCGAGCGCCTGACGCGCGCCGCTCCACACGAGGTCCATGGCTCGACGAGTGTACTAGAATCAGCCCGGGAGGATTACCCATGGCTCAAGTCACCCTGCGAGGCAATCCAATCACGCTCGGCGGCTCCGAAGTGAAGACCGGGCAGAACGCGCCCGACTTCACCGCGCTCGACAACGGGCTCAAGCCCATCAAGCTGAGCGACGCGAAGGGCAAGGTCGTGATCCTGAGCTCCGTGCCCTCGCTCGACACGCCGACCTGCGACACCGAGACGCGGCGATTCAACCAGGAAGCGGCGAAGCTCGGCAGCGACGTCGAGATCTGGACGATCAGCCGCGACCTGCCGTTCGCGCAGAAGCGCTGGTGCGGCGCCGCGGGCGTGACGGCGGTCAAGACGCTGTCGGACTTTCGCGAGCGCGCCTTCGGGCCCGCGTACGGGGTCGAGATCAAGGACGGGCCGATCGCCGGGCTCACCGCGCGCGCGGTCTTCGTCGTCGGCAAGGACGGCAAGGTCAAGCACGTGGAATACGTCAAGGAGATCGGGTCCGAGCCGAACTACGACGCGGCGCTGGCCGCGGCGAAGTCGGCGACAAGCTGATCGGCGCGTCCGAGATTCTCGCGAGCGAGGCGCCGCGGCCGATCGCGGCGCCTCGCTCGCCCCGTTCAACTGCCCCGTTCGAACACGAGCGTCGCCGGTTTGGCGAACCGGCCCTTCACCGTCGACATCGTCCGGACTCCGATGGCACCGATCGTCACGGTGATCGTGTGCGCGCCCGTCGGCAAGGTCACGTCGACGCCGTAGTGAAATCCCTGGCCGCCGACCATCGGCGCCAGCGCGATCCGCCGCGTGGGCTTGCCCGCCGTCTGGATCGTGGCCGACACCGGCAGGTACGGCACGGGCTCGCCGGTCACGCGATCGAGCACGAACACCATCAGATGTCCCGGCTCCGCGCTAGCTGCCCTGTGGCCCGCCTGCCCGCCGAGGCCTTCGTGGCCCGCGCGATCGCCGCCGTGGTAGGCGAGACGCACCGTGTAGACGTCGGTCGATTTCTCCGCCGGCGCGGCGCCGTGCGTGTGGCCGCCGTCGGACAGGCTCTGGATGAACGCGACGAGGTCGACGAGCTGGGTCACGCTCAGGCTATCGGCATAGCTCGGCATGATCGACTTGCCGTCCGGGCCGATGTAGCCGGGGCCATCGAGGATGACCGCGTTGGGCGCCAGGATCGATTCGGCGAAGTACTCCGCGGGATGCTGGCTGCCCATGCCGGTCAGCTCCGGACCGACGTTCTTCGCGTCGCCGCCCGAGGCCGGAAAACTCTCGCCCTTCACGGCATGGCACTTATAGCACTCGAGATCGACGAAGACTTGCCGGCCCTTGACGGCATCGCCGCCGGGCAGCGCGAACTTCCAGCCGGGCGGCACGCCGCCGGACCGGTGCAGCTCTGCCATCGTGATCTTCCGCGAGCCGGCGCCGGCCTGCGTCGCGGCGGGGACTGTCGTCCCATGGTCGTGTCCCTGATGCTCAGCGAGCGCTGCCGCCGCGAAGCCGACGAGTCCCACGAGCGTCACGCCCAGGAGTGTGTGCGATGCGGAAGTCATGATCACCTCGCTCTTGCTCGACAGTATAAGACCCGCCGTTCAGGTAAAGCCCGGCGCCGGATTGAGGTAGCTCACGGCGGGCGCTGGCGCGCCCCGCAGGTACCCTGGGACAGGCGCTGGCGGTACGCGCGCCACCGTCAGATGGGACCTCTCACGAATCCCGAGCTCAGAGTCGAGATTCACCGCGGCGGCGCGGCGCTGGAGCTCACCGGCCCGCCCGAGTTCCGCGAGGCCTGGCGCGCGCTGCACCGCGCGTGCCGGTGGGCCACGGCCTTTCAGGACGCTCCGTTCGCCGATACGTGGTACCGCATGTACGACACGCATTTCTCTCCAGTGATCGTGACCGGCTGGACCGATGCGACGCTCGTCGGGCTCTTCCTCTTGGCGGAAAGCCGTGACGGCGCGACGCTCTGTCACGTGGGCGCGCAGCAGGCCGAGTATCACGTGTGGCTCGCCACCGACGCGCGCTTCGTCGAGGCCGCGCTCGACGCGCTGGCCCGCGCGTTCCCGCGCCGGAAGCTCCAGCTCCTTTTCGCGCCTCCAGGCGTGACGTTCACGCCTTCGGCCCACTGGCAGAGCCGCTGCTTCCGCCGTCCGTTTTCGGCGCCCTTCCTGGCGACCAACCCGGCCGACTCGGTCCGCGAGTCGATGCGCAAGAAGGCGAACAAGAGCAAGCTCAACCGGCTGGCGCGCGGCGGCAAGATCACGTTCGAGCGCGTCCGCGACGACACGGCCTTCGCCGCCCTGCTCGATGAGTTCATTCCGCTGTACGAGCTGCGCCAGGGCGCGGCGCACGACGCGCTGCCGTTCCGCGAGGATCCGCTGAAGCGGTCCTTCTACCTGGCCTTGAAGCGCGAGACCGACCTCTTGCACGTCACGGCGATGCGCGTGGACGACGAGCTGGTCGCCGCGCACATCGGCGTGCGCAGCGGGAACACCGTTCTCGTGGGCATGCCGGCGCAGTCGCCGCGGCACGCGCGGCACTCGGCGGGCAAGCTCCTCTTCTACGAGCTGGCGCTGCTACTCGAGCAGGAGGGGATCGAGGCGCTCGATCTCACGCCCGGCGGCGAGTACAAGGACCGGTTCGCCACCCACTTCGACGAAGCGAGCGTGCTGACGATCTTCTTCTCGCACGCCGAGGCCTGGCGGTACCGCCAGCAGCGCCGGCTGATCGACGCCGCCAAGCGGCGCGGTCTCTCGACCGACGCCCTCAAGCGCGCGCTGCGCACCGCGCGCCACACGATCCGCCACGTCCGGCCCGCGAACGTTCCGATGCAGGCCGTTCGCCGCGTCAAGCGCGCGACGTGGGGCGCGCTCGAGCTCAGGCTGTACCGCTTTCCGCGCGGCAAGCCGGTGACGCAGCCGGAATCGCTTCGCGTCGCCCGGGACCGTATTGAAGACCTCGCCTGCTACGCGCCGGTCGAGCGCTGGCAGCCGACCGTCGACGCGTTTCTCCAGACCGCGTCGGAGCGGCTGGAGCAGGGCGAGCACTCCTATACCTACGTCGAGGACGGTGTGCTGGCCCACTTCGGCTGGCTGATCGAGAGCCAGGAGAGCACGTCCCTGAACGAGGTCAACCAGGATTGGACGTTGCCGCCGGGCTCCGCGGTCCTCTACGGCTTCTACACGGATCCCCGATTCCGCGGCCGCGGCCTCTATTCGTCGTCGCTGGCCCGCATGATCGCCGATGCCCGGGAAATTCCGGGGGTGGGCGACGTCTACATCTGCGTGCTCGCCGACAACGGACCGTCGCGCCGGGTCATCGAGAAGCTCGGCTTCGAGTACGAGCGGAGCTTCTACGAGCGTCGGCAATTCGCGCGTGTGCGCCGGTGGTCGGCCGTGGCCCGCGGCTCCGCGCCGGCGCGCGCCTGACGCGGGCTCGCCCCCGAGACTGCGACGCCATGTTGCGCGAGGCCAGGCTGACGCTCCTCAAAACATTCAACACGCTCGGGCTCGACGCGGCGGCCCTGCGCACGCGCTGGCGGCGCAATCGTCTGCTGATCCTCGGCTATCACGGCGTCGCCCTCGACGACGAGGACCAGTGGGATCCCGAGCTCTACATGTCCGTCGCCGTGCTGCGGCGCCGGCTCGAGATGATTCGCGAAGCAGGGTGCCACGTGCTGGCGCTCGACGATGCCGTCCGGCTCCTGTACGACGGCGAGCTGCCGCCGCGCAGCGTCGTGCTCACGTTCGACGATGGCAACTACGACTTCTACGCGCGCGCGTTTCCGATCGTCGAGGCGTTCGGCTATCCGGTGACGGTCTACTTAACCACTTACTACGCCGAGTTCAACGCGCCGGTCTACGACGCGATGGTCCGGTATCTCCTGTGGAAGGGCCGCGGCGGCGCGATTCGCTGGCCGGAGGCGCTGGGCAGCTCGGAGTCGGTCGCGCTGACCGAGACGGGCCGCAGTCTCGTCCAGGAGCGGCTGCGACAGCTCGCCCGCGAGCAGCGACTGAGCGGGCGCGACAAGGACGCGCTCTTGGCCCAGCTCGCCGCGCATCTCGACGTCGACTACGAGAGCATCCTGCGCCGGCGGCTGCTCCATCTGATGACCCTGTCCGAGGCAGGCGAGCTGGCGCAGCGCGGGGTCGACCTGCAGCTCCACACGCACCGGCATCGGGTCTCGTTCGACCGCGCGCTGTTCGACCGGGAGGTCCGGGACAACCGGGCGCGGCTCCGGCCGCTGCGCGCGTCCGAGGCGGCGCACTTCTGCTATCCCAGCGGCGTGCATCGCGCCGAATTCCTGCCGTGGCTGCGCGGTGCCAACATCGCGTCGGCCACGACGTGCGCGCCCGGCCTGGCTTCGCGGCGCCACGACCGCTTGCTGTTGCCGCGCTACGTCGACACGGCGAGCCACACCGACGCCGAGTTCCGCGCCTGGCTCACCGGCATCGCGACGCTCTTGCCGCGGCGCCGCCAGACAGAGCCGGCGGACCAGTTCCTCGAAGAGCCCGCCGCGTCCTGAGCTGGCGGCCTACGAGAGATCGATCCAGACGGTCTTGGTCTCGGTGTAGTGCTCGAGCCCGGCGGAGCCGAGCTCCCTGCCAAAGCCCGACTCCTTGAACCCGCCGAACGGCAGTGCCGCATCGAACAGGTTGTAGGCGTTGACCCACACGGTACCCGCGCGGATCGCGCGCGCGGCCTTGAGCGCCTTGGCGACGTCGCGCGTCCACACCGCGGCGGCCAGGCCATACGTCGTCGAGTTGCCCTGGGCGATGCCCTCGTCGATCGACTTGAACGGGATCACGGAGAGCACCGGGCCGAAGATCTCCTCGCGCGCGATCTTCATCGCGTTGGTGACGCCGTCGAAGATGGTCGGCTCGATGAAGTAGCCTTTGCCGGAGCCGACGTTGGCCCGGCCGCCGCCCGCGACGACGCGCGCGCCCTCCTTCTTGCCCGCGTCGATGTAGCCGAGCACGGTCTCCATCTGCGCCTTCGAGACGACCGGCCCCATCCGCGTGGCCTTGTCCATCGGATCGCCCACCTTGAGCGTCTTCACCCGGTCGGTGAGCTTGCCCATGAAGTCGTCGTGGATCTTGTCCTCGAGAAACAGGCGCGAGCCGGCGGCGCACACCTCGCCCTTGTTGTAGAAGATGCCGGTGAGAGCGCCCTTCACCGCCGCCTCCATGTCGGCGTCGGCGAAGACGATGTTCGGCGACTTGCCCCCGAGCTCGAGCGAGAGCCGCTTCAGCGTGCCGGCGGCCTCGCGCATGATCCCCTTGCCCACCTCGGTCGAGCCGGTGAAGGCGATCTTGTCGACGCGCGGATCGCGCACCATCGCCATGCCCACCTGCCCGCCCGGACCGGTCACCACGTTGAAGACGCCCTCCGGCAGCCCCGCCTCCTGCGTGAGCTCGGCGAACTTGAGCGCGGTGAGCGGCGTCAACGAGGCGGGCTTGAGGACCACGGTGTTGCCGGCGGCGAGCGCCGGCGCGATCTTCCACGACGCCAGCAGGAACGGGAAATTCCACGGCACGATCGCGCCGATCACGCCGAGGGGCTGGCGCAGGGTGAACGTGAAGGCATTCTCGCGAAGCCCGAGCGTCTCGCCGTGGATCTTGGTGGCCCAGCCGCCGTAGTAGCGGAACACCTCGGCGGCAAACGGGATCTCGACCTTGCCGGAGTCGAAGAACGTCTTGCCGGTATTGAGGCTCTCGAGCTTCGCCATCTCGTCGAGGTTCTTCATGATCAGGTCGCCGAGCTGCCACACGATCCGCCCGCGCTCGGCGGCGCTCATCCGCGGCCACGGCCCCCCGTCAAACGCCTTGCGCGCGGCGGCGACGGCCGTGTCGACGTCGCGCTCGTCGCCCCGGCCCACCTGCGCGCTCGTCTCCTCGGTGGCCGGATTGATGGTGTCGTAGGTCGCGCCGGAGGCCGGCGAACGCCAGCCGCCCGCGATGAAGAGCTGTCCCGTGTTCATGATGTGACTCCTCGAGTGCTACGGACGGGTTGGTGAGGAATTGGCGCGATACGCGACGACGGCGATCGGACGGAGCGCGAGGCGATCGTGCAGCAGCACGGTGAAGCCGTCGCGGCCCTCTAGGGACGGTAGCGCGCGGTCGGTGACGATCGCGACGGCCTGCGAGTCGGCGCCGACGACCTCGCGCAGGCCCGCGGCGTTGCCGGCCACCACGACAGGCCGGCGCAGATAGAAGGCCAGCGGCATGTCGGCGAGGCCGACCGTCGCCACCACCGGCGACTCACGCAGGATCGGCTTCATCCGTTCGCGGAGCCCCGCGTAGTCGTAGGCCGCGTTGCGGCGCTCGAGCTCCCAGTGATAGCTCGAGAGGACGAGCAAGGCGCAGCCGACCCACGCCGCGGCGAACGCGCGCGGCAACCGCTGTGCGCGCGCGCCGAGCAGCAGCGCGGCCGCGACGGCGCCGATGGTGGCGACCAGCACGATCGCTTGCGCGACATATACCGGCCACACCGTCGAGAGCTCGGCGAGCGCGTTGCGCCGCGAGAACGCGCCGGCGATCCCGGCCGCCGCCAGCAGCGCGCCGACGATGGCGCACACGCGCCACGGGATCCGCAGCGCGACGCGTCCATGCAACGCGCTCTCGGCCCACCAGCCGGTCAAGAGGGCGGTGGGCGGCACGAGCGGCAGGTAGTAGCGGAAGCGCTGCTGCTGCGAGAGCGCGATCACCACGAATATCGTTCCAAGCGCCACGATCAGGAGGAACACCGCGTCGCGCTCGGCGCCGCGGCGCCGCAGCAGCCTGACCGCCTCGACCACCGCGAGCGGCACGACGATCACCCACGGGAACAGAATCCCGAAGGCGTTCTGGACCGGCTCGGCGACCATCCCCGGACGAAATTCCTGAGGCAGGTACCAGAGAAGCTGATTGTGCACGACCGCCTGGCGCAGGCCTGCCGCGTGGTTGAAGAGCCGCACGAGCGGCCACGGCGCGACGACCAGGGCGAGCAGCGGCAATCCGAGCGGCAGGCTGAGCGCGCGCCAGGACGCCGGGGTCCACCGGGCGGCCGCCCACGCGAGGGCCACGGCCAGCGGTATGAACCCGCCCGGCCCCTTGGCCCAGAACGCGAGCCCGACGAAGACGTAGAAGCCGATCCACGCCCGGGACGCGCCGCGCGCCATGCGCCAGAGCATCCACAGGCTTGCGGTGATGAACGCCGTCATCAGCATGTCCGGCATCGGGATGCGGCTGTGCAGGACGATGCCCTGGGTGGTCACGGCGATCAGCGCCGCGTACTTGCCGGCCGCCACGCCGAACATCTCGCGCCCCAGGCCGAAGATCAGGAGCGCCATCGCGAACGCGGCCAGCGCCGACGGAATCACCGCGGTGAACTGCGTCACGTAGCCGAGCGGCCACGACACCAGGCCGATGAGCCACGCCAGCAAGATCGGCTTGTTGTGGTAGACGTTGCCGTTGAGGATCGGGAACAGCCAGTCGCCGCGCTCGAGGATGTCCTGCGCGAGCAGCGGGAACCGCGCCTCGTCGTTGGTGGTGAGGATGCGACGTCCCAGGTCGACTCCGACCATCACCGCCGCGCTCCCGGCCACCCAGAGCAGCGCGCGCCGGTCCTCACGGGTCACGGCGTGAGGACGCGTCCTGTCCCGAGCGGGTTCATGCGGCCGCCGTCGACGACGACGGCGCCGTTGACGACGACGTACGGGAGCCCGCTCGGATAGCGGTGGGGATCGGCGAACGTCGACTCGTCGCGCACGGCGGCCGGATCGAAGATCGCGAGGTCGGCGGCATAGCCTTCGCGCACCAGGCCTCGGTCGCGCAGGCGCAGCCGGGCCGCCGACATTCCGGTCATCTTGTGCACGGCCGTCTCGAGCGGGAAGAGCTTTTGCTGGCGCGCGTACTCGCCGAGCACGCGCGGGAACGTGCCGTAGGTGCGCGGGTGCGGCTTGCCCGGGCGATCGCCGTCGCCCGAGTAGAGCGGGATCGAGTCGGAGCCGATCATCAGGAGCGGATGCGCCAGCACCTTGGCCACGTTCTCGATGCTCTGCGAGAAGCTGACCATACCGACCGTGCACTTCTCCTCGAGGAGCAGGTTCATCAGCGTCTCGGCCGGCGACATCCCGGACTGGCGCGCGATCTGGGCGAGGTTCAGCCCCTCGAGCTCGCGCCGCCGGCAGGTGGCGATGAAGACCTGGTCGAAGCCGATGCCGCCCTGGGAGACGGTGCCCCAGCGCTCGCCGTCGATCAGGCACTCCTCGACGATGCGCCGCCGGGTCGCGCGGTCGGCGAGCCGCTCGAGCAGCTTGGCGAGACCGCCGTCGTGGGCCCACGCCGGCATCATGTTGTCGAGCTTCGTGCTGCCGGCGTTGTAGGGATAGACGTCGCCGAGGACGTCGACGCCGCGGGCGCGCGCCGACTCGAACAGACGCAGCGCCGCGTCGATCTTCGGCCAGTTCTCGCGGCCGGAGGCCTTGACGTGCGAGACCTGCACGCCGACGCCGGCTTCCTCGCCGATCCGGATCGCCTCGTTGATCGAATCCAGGAGCATCGAGGACTCGCCGCGGATGTGCGAGAAGTAGTAGCCGCCGCGGCGCGCCATCGACTTGGCCAGCGCGATCAGCTCGGTGGTTTCCGAATAGGCGCTCGGCGCGTACACGAGGCCCGTCGAGAAGCCGAACGCGCCGGCGTCCATCGCCTCGCCGAGCAGGCGCTCCATCCCGCGGAGATCATCCGGCCCGGCCGGCCGCGCCTCGAAGCCCATTGCCGCGATGCGGAGGGCGCCGTGGCCGACGAAGTGAGCGATGTTGACGGACGGGCGGATCGATCGCAGCGCGTCGAGGTACTGCGCGAACGACTCCCAGCGAAGATCGAGGCTGGCGCCGATGCCGCCCGCCCAGCCGCGCACGATCTCATGCTGGTCGGCCCGCAGCGGCGCCTGCGAGAATGAGCACATCCCGACGACCTCGGTCGTCACGCCCTGGCGCACCTTCGACTCGGCCGACGGGCACGCGAAATAGAAGAGGTCGGAGTGCGAATGCATGTCGATGAAGCCCGGCGCCACCGCGTGGCCGGTGGCGTCGATCACGCGCGCGGCTTCGCCGGAGAGCCGCGGTCCCACGGCGACGATCCGATCGCCCTCGACCGCGACGTCGGCCGGACGAGCCGGCGCACCGCTGCCGTCGATCAACGAGCCGTTGCGGACGAGGAGCGACCAGGCCATGCGCTATTCTTCGACGATCGAGACCGACGTCATCTTGTCGCCCTGCTTGATGCGGTCGACGTGCTCCATACCGGACACGACCTTGCCGAAGACGGTGTACTGGCCGTCGAGGTGCGGCGTGTTGCCATAGCAGATGTAGAACTGGCTGCCGGCCGAGTCGGGGTGCTGACTGCGCGCCATCGCGAGGCTACCGCGCACGTGCTTCTGCTTGTTGAACTCGGCCTTGACCGTATAGCCCGGGCCGCCGGTGCCATTGCCCTTGGGGCAGCCGCCCTGCACCACGAAGTCGGGCACGACCCGATGGAAGTTGAGCCCGTTGTAGAAGCCCTTCTTCGCCAGGGTGACGAAGTTCTCGACGGTCTTCGGCGCGTCTTCGGGGAAGAACTCGAGCCGGATCTCGCCGCCTTTTTCCAGTGTGATGACGCCGGTCTGCTTCACGATGGTTCCTTTCACGTTGTGTGCGCACTGCAGGCCGTCGCGGGGCTGCGGCCCCGCCGGCCGAGGCGCGCCTATCAGAGAATCTTCATCGACTTCACACGGTCGCCGACCTTGATCGAATCGACGACGTCCATACCGCTCGTCACTCGGCCGAACGCCGTGTACTGGCCGTTCAGGTGCGATGCGGCGCCCAGCATGATGTAGAACTGGCTCCCGGCCGTGTCGGGCTCGTTCTTTCTGGCCATGCCGAGGATGCCGCGCTCGAACTTCCGGTTGTTGAACTCCGCCTTGATCGTGTAGCCCGGCCCGCCCGTCCCCATCGCCGAATGATCCATCGGCAGGGTCTTCGACTGCGGATCGCCGAGCTGCACGACGAACCCGGGCTCGACACGATGGAAGCGCTGCCCGTCGTAGAACCCGGCGCGCACGAGCTTCACGAAGTTCTCGACGTGCTTGGGCGCATCGGCGGAGAACAGCTCGAGCGTGACCTGTCCGCCCTTCTCGAGCGTCATCACCACCGTCGGCGCTTTCGCGGGCGGCTTGTCCTGGGCGAGCGCCGGGGCCACGACCAGGAGGACGACCGCGAGTGTCAGCAGACGATTCATGAGACGAGGCCTCCGGCGCGTGATGAGACCGTCATTATACATGCACGGAAGCCGGACCATTCGTTCGGGCGTGATACGATGGACCGATGCAGCAGCGTGAGAGCGTACGAAATATTGCGATCATCGCTCACGTCGACCACGGCAAGACCACCCTGGTCGACGCGATGCTCTGGCAGTCGGGTCTCTTCCGCCAGAACGAGTCGGTGCCCGAGCGCATCATGGACTCGATCGATCTCGAGCGCGAGAAGGGCATCACGATCATGGCCAAGAACACGGCCATCACCTACAAGGGTGTGCACATCAACATCGTCGACACGCCCGGCCACGCCGATTTCGGCTCCGAGGTCGAGCGCACGCTCACGCTCGTCGACGGCGTGCTGCTCCTGGTCGACGCCGCCGAGGGTCCGCTGCCGCAGACGCGCTTCGTCCTGAAGAAGGCGCTCGAGGCGAGCCTGCCGCCGATCGTCGTCATCAACAAGATCGACCGCAGCGACGCCCGCCCGGCCGAGGTGCTCGACGAGATCTACGACCTCTTCATCGACCTCGAGGCCACCGAGGACCAGCTCGAGTTTCCCGTGCTCTACACCAACGCCCGGACCGGCACGGCCACGCTCAAGGTCGCCGAGCCCGGACACTCGCTCGAGCCGCTGTTCGAGACGATCCTGACGACCGTCCCGGCGCCGCGCTTCGACCCGGCCGCGGGGCTCCAGTTCCGCGGAGCCATGCTCGACTGGGACGACTACGTCGGCCGGCTCGTGATCGGCCGCATCGTCAACGGCAAGGTGCGCCAGGCCGAGAAGGTCTCCGTCGTCCATCGCGATGGATCCGTCGAGCTGGCGAAGGTCACCGTGCTCTATGCGTACGAAGGGCTCAAGCGGGTCGAGGCGGCCGAAGCGAGCGCCGGCGACCTGGTCGCGATCGCCGGCATCGATTCGATCGAGATCGGCGAGACCGTGGCCGACGCCGAGGCGCCCAAGGCGCTGCCGCTCATCCGCATCGACGAGCCGACGGTCTCGATGCTGTTCTCGGCGAACGTCTCGCCGATGGCCGGCAAGGAGGGACGCTTCGTCACCTCCCCGCAGCTCCGCGACCGGCTCATGCGCGAGCGCCGGGTGAACGTGGGCATCCGGGTCGAGGAGACCGACTCGCCCGACACGTTCCGCGTCTCCGGGCGTGGCGAGCTCCAGCTCGCCATCCTGATCGAGATGATGCGGCGCGAGGGCTACGAGCTCGAGGTCGGCAAGCCGACGATCATCACGCGGACCGAGAACGGCCAGACGCTCGAGCCGATGGAATACCTCGTCATCGACATCCCCGAGGAGCACATCGGCGCGGTCACCCAGAAGATCGGCCCGCGCCGCGGCGCGATGGCTAAGATGGTGAACCACGGCACCGGCCGCGTCCGGCTCGAGTACCGGATCCCGGCGCGCGGTCTCATCGGCTATCGCACCGAGTTCCTCACCGACACCCGCGGCACCGGCCTCCTCAACCACCTGTTCGACGGCTGGGACGCCTGGCAGGGCGACATCGCGCACCGCCAGAACGGCGCGCTGGTCGCCGACCGCGGCGGCCGCGCGACTGCGTACGCGATCGACAACCTCCAGGAGCGCGGCGTGATGTTCGTCGGGCCGGGCCTGGACGTGTACGAGGGCATGATCGTCGGGGAGAACGCGCGTGACAACGACCTCGACGTGAACATCACCAAGGAAAAGAAGCTTACGAACATGCGGGCCTCGACCGCGGACGACGCGGCGAAGATCACACCGCCGCGCATCATGAACCTCGAGCAGAATCTGGAGTGGATCCGCGAGGACGAGCTGCTCGAGGTCACGCCGAAGTCGCTGCGTCTCCGCAAGCGCGCCATGCGCGGGCGCCGGCGCTTCTAGCTTCTCCCACCCGCCAGCACCCCGAGCTCGATGCTCCTGACCAACGGCCGCATCTATCTCATGGATGCGTGGAACACCGTGGTCGACACGCTGATCGTTCGCGACGGGCGCGTCGCGTTCGCCGGGCGCCGGGGCGACGTCAACGTGCCCGCTGCCGAGGAGGTCGTCGATCTCGGCGGGCGGGCCGTGGTGCCCGGGCTGGTCGACGCGCACGGGCACCTGATGCACCTGGCGCGCGGCCGGCTCACGCTCGACGCCGGCGGCGCGCGCTCCGAAGCGGAGGTCGCCGAGCGCGTGGCGGCGCGGGCGGCCAAGACGCCGCGCGGCGAGTGGCTCGGCGGACGCGGCTGGGATCACAACCGCTGGCCCGAGCGCCGGTGGCCCACGCGCGCGTCGCTCGACCGCGCGGCGCCCCACCATCCGGTCGCGCTCACGCGCATCGACGGCCACGCCACCTGGGCGAGCTCGGCCGCGCTCGCCGCCGCCGGCATCGACCGCACGACGCGAGAGCCCGAGGGCGGGCGCATTCTGAAGGACGAGCGCGGTGAGCCGACGGGCGTGCTGATCGACACCGCGCAGCGGCTGATCCAGCGCGCCGAGCCGCGTCCATCCGACGAGAGGTTCGACCAGGCGGTCGGCGAGGCCATCGACGAGTGTCTGGCCGCCGGGCTCACCGGCATCCACGAGATGGGCGCCGAGCTCTACGCGCTCGCGTCGTATCGAAGGCTCGTCGAACGGGGACGGTTTTCCTTTCGCAACTACGTCGCGGTCGCGGGACGCTCGGAATCGACGTGGGCCGTCTATCGGGAGCACGGCCCCGAGACCTTGGGCAACGGGCGCGTCGTGGTCGGCGCGCTCAAGCTGATGGCCGACGGCGCGCTCGGCTCCCGCGGCGCGGCGCTGCACGACGCGTATTGCGACGACCCCGGCAACACCGGCCTCGTGCTGATCCCGCCCGACGAGATCACGCGCCTGACGCTCGAAGCGGCCGAGCTCGGCTTCCAGGTTTGCGTGCACGCGATCGGCGATCGCGCCAACACCTTGACGCTCGACGCGCTCGAGGCGGCGCTGGCGCGAGGGCCGTGGCCCGATCACCGGTTTCGCGTCGAGCACGCCCAGATCCTCACCGAGCGCGACATCCCGCGGTTCCGCCGGCTCGGCGCGCTGCCGAGCATGCAGGCGACGCACTGCACGTCGGACATGGAGTGGGCGGCGGAACGGCTCGGCCCGGATCGTCTCCGCGGCGCCTACGCCTGGCGCTCGCTGCTCGAGACCGGCGTGATCATCGCGGGCGGCTCGGACTTTCCTGTCGAGAGCCCGAGCCCGTTCCACGGCCTCTACGCCGCGGTCGCGCGCCGGCCGCGGAGCGGCGACGATCGCGGCTGGCAGCCCGAGCAGCGCATGACGCGCGAGGAGGCGCTGCGCTCGTTCACGAGCTGGAACGCGTACGCCTCACGTCAGGAAGGCGAGCTCGGGACGCTCGAGCCCGGCAAGCGCGCCGATCTGGTCGCGCTCTCCGACGACGTACTCACCTGTCCCGAGGCGCGCATCAAGGACGTCACGCCCGTGCTCACCATGGTCGACGGCGAGATCGTCTTCCGTGCGGGCGCGGTCTCGCTCGGTTAGCCGCGCGCCCGGGGCTCGAGCAGCAGAGTCTGAAACGAGCGTCCGACCAGGCCGCTCGTGTCCCAGAGCCTCGCGCGCGCCAGCCCGATGCCGTGGCGCTCGCCGGTCGTGGCGGCGTCGAGACAGGTCCACTCGCCGGCCGGAGCGCGGTGCAGCGCGATCGTGAGATCGCCGTTGACGAACGTTGCGCGCCTCGGATCGACCACCACGGCCACGCCGCTCGCCGAATCCGCGGCGACGACCAGACACTCGAGCGGCGCCGTCGGCTCGCCGGCGATGAGCGCGACCCGCGGCCTGAGCCACACCGCGGTCGGTCCGCGTCCCCACGTGCCCTTCGCGATCCGCCACTCCATCGCCCGGTGATACCCCTCGGTGCCCGACATGAACGGTAGCTCGAACGGCGCGCTCTCGGCCGGCGACGCGGGCGCGGCCGGGCTCTCGGGCAGTGTGTCCACGCTGTCCGGCGCCACGCGCATCACGAGGCACGTTGCCTCGATTACCACCGCACCGTCGTCGGAGAGCACGGAGCCCGCGAAGCGCTGCACTTTTGCGCCGGCGCGGACGACCCGCGTCGCGATCGTCAACGGCGCCAGCGGCACCGGTCGCAGGAAGTCGAACGTCAGGCGCGCGAGCTGCGCGCCGGCTCCGGCCTGGCGGGCGAAGGCGCGCGCCAGCAGCGCGGCCGGCGGACCGCCGTGCTGGTGATGCGCGCTCCACGGCCCGCGGGCCGAAGACGACGGGACGAAGCGGTCGCCGTCGACGGCGAAGAAGGGCGGCAGCTCGGTCACGCGCGCGCGCCGCGGCCGGGGCCGGTCATGGCGGCATGCTATCACCGGCGCAGCGGGCGGCGCCGGGCGCGTGTCAGAGCTGCAGGACGACGATACCCGCCAGGGTCAGGAGGATCCCCATGAACGCGCGGAGCGTGATGCGCTCGTCCAGGAAGATCACAGCAAAGGGGATCGCGAACATCGGCGCCGTCGAGGACAGGACCGAGGCGACGGCGACGCCGGCGTGCTTGACGCCTGCCACGAACATGACCGAGCTCACCGACGTGATGACCCCGAGGATGATGATGCGGACGCGCACGCCGCCGCTGCTCCGGGCGAATGCGCCCGGCACCGAGCGCGCCCACGGGGTCAGCCAAAGCACCAGCGACGCCACGGGCAGCCGGATCGCCTGCGCGGTGATCGGGCTCATCTCGGCGAGCGGCGGCTTGACGAGGACCGTCGAGACCGCCCAGGCCAGCGCCGCGATGACGGCCGCGCCCACGCCGAACCAGAAGCGCTCCTCGGGCGCGCGCTCGGCCCACGGCGCGACGATCAGCACGAGGCCCGCCATCGTGACGAGCGAGCCGATCGCGATGGGCGCGGTGACCGGCTCGTCGAGGAACGCGGCGGCGATCACCGCCGCCCCGAGCGGATAGCTGGTCGAGATCGTCATGGCCCGGCCGACGCCGATGGCGCGCGTGCTCTCGAAGAACACGGTGTCGCCGAGCGCGATGGCGGTGATGATCGACAGCCCGAGCAAGAGCCACGCGCCGGCCGAGATCGTCGTGAACGCGCTGGTACCGAGCGTTGCCAGCACCCACGTGACGAGCAGGACGCCGCCGATCGTCGAGCGGATCGCGTTGACGCCGACCGAGCCGAGCTCGACCATGAGCGAGCGGGCCAAGAGGCTCGTCACCGCCCACGCCACCGCCGAGCCCAGGGCGGCGAGGGCTCCGAACGTCGTGTCGTCGATCACCTCGAGACGCTATCCGCTCGACAACCCGGGCGGCGCACGGCGAAGATCATACACTGTGAGGTTCCTCGTCTACGTCGCGGTCGCCGCCGGAGCGTTCCTCGCGTTCAGTCTCGTGAGCTTCTGGCTCGCCGTGCGGCCGCCGCGCATCGCGATCCCGCTCGGTCCCGGCGACTACGGGCTGACGGTCGAGAGCGTGACGGTCACCGCCGACGACGGCGTGAAGCTCGCCGGCTGGCTGGTCCCGCGCGCGGGCGCGCCGGCGATCGTGCTCCTCCACGGATATCCGGCCGAGAAGGCCGATCTCCTGCCGATCGCCGCCGCGCTGGCGTCGCGCTTCACCGTGCTGCTCCTCGATCAACGCTATTTCGGGGCGAGCGAGGGCGGCGCGACCACCTTGGGCTATCGCGAGCGCCAGGATCTCCGCCGGGCGCTCGACTTCCTCGCGGCGCGCGGATTCGAGGGCTTCGGCGTCTTCGGCCTGTCGCTGGGCGGCGCCGTCGCGCTGCTCGCCGCGGCCGACGACCCACGCATCCGCGCCGTCGCGGCGTACGCGCCCTTCGCGGATCTCCGCACGCTCGCCTACGAGCTCTACGGCTGGCTCTGGTATCTGAAGTATCCCTTCGTCGGGCTGCTGCGCGGCTGGTCCTGGCTGTTCTTCGGCCACGACATCACGGCGGTGTCGCCCGAGCGGGCGGCCGCGGCGCTGACGGTGCCGGTGCTCCTGCTGGCGAGCCGTCAGGACGAGCAGATCTCGTTCGCGCACGCCGAGCGTCTGCGGCGGGCGCTCGCGCGGAACAGCCGCAGCGAGTTCGTGTTCACGGATCGCGGTCGCCACGGCGAGCTGCCACCGGATGTCGCGGCGAGCCTCGCCCGCTTTTTCCTGTTATATGTGAAGGAGACGCGATGATCATCGGGGTCCCTCGCGAGATCAAGCCGGGCGAGCAGCGCATCGCCCTCACACCGGCCGGCGCGCGGGCGCTGGTCGAGGCCTCACACGGTGTCCTGGTCGAGCGAGGCGCCGGCGCCGGCAGCGGATTCCGCGACGACGAGTACACAGCGGTCGGCGCCGAGCTCGCGTCGGTCGACGACGTCTGGCGGCGCGCCGAGCTCGTGCTGAAGGTGAAGGAGCCGCTCGCGGAAGAGGTCGCCCGGCTCCGCGCCGGGCAGATTCTCTTCACGTACCTGCATCTGGCGCCGGTGCCGGAGCTCACGCGCGGGCTGCGCGAGTCGGGCGCGATCGCGATCGCCTACGAGACCGTCCAGCGCGCCGACGGCAGCCTGCCGCTTCTGACCCCGATGAGCGAGGTCGCGGGACGGCTATCGGTTCAGGAAGGCGCCTACTACCTCGGGAAGGCGCACGGCGGCCGCGGCATCCTGCTCTCCGGGGTGCCCGGCGTGCCGCCGGGCAACGTCGCGATCATCGGCGCCGGCGCCGCCGGCCTCAACGCCGCGAAGACCGCCGTTGGCCTCGGCGCCGACGTCTCGATCCTCGACGTGAACGTCGACCGGCTGCGCCACGTCGACGACCTCTACCGCGGTCAGGTGGTCACGGTGATGTCGAACAGCTTCAACATCGAGCGAGTCGTGCGCCGCGCCGACTTGCTCATCGGCGCCGTGCTGCTCACAGGCGCGCGGGCGCCCGTCCTGGTCACCAAGGAGATGGTCTCGCAGATGAAGGAAGGCTCGGTGATCGTGGACATCGCGGTCGACCAGGGTGGGTGCGTCGCGACGATCCGTGCGACGACCCTGCTGGATCCGATCTACCTCGTCGGCGGCGTCGTCCACTACGGCGTCGCAAACATGCCGGCGCTCGTGCCGCGCACCTCGACGTTCGCCCTGACGAACGCGACCCTGCCGTACATCATCGAGCTGGCCGGCCGCGGCGTCGTCGGCGCGGCGCGCGCGAATCCCGCGCTGGCCAGGGGCGTCAACGTCTGGGGCGGCAAGGTCGTGCATCCCGGCGTCGCCGAGTCGCTGAGCGAGCCCGCCACACCGCTCGCGACGGTGCTCGGCTGAAGACTCACGTCGGGACCTCGGGGTACAACTACCCGGAGTGGCGGGGCAGCTTCTATCCGGAGAAGCTGCCCGCTTCGCAGATGCTCGCGTACTACGTCGCGCGCTTCACGACCGTCGAGATCAACGCCACGTTCTACCGGATGCCGAACGACAAGACGGTCGGCGGCTGGGCCTCGGCCGCGCCCTCAGGGTTCCACTATGTCCTCAAGGCGCCGCAGCGGATCACGCACTTCGGGCGCTTGCGCGCGGTCGACGAGCCGCTGCGCCTCTTCTGCGACACGGCGCGCGCGCTCGGCGACAAGCTCGGCCCGCTCCTCTTCCAGCTCCCGCCGAACTTCAAGAAGGCCGCCGACCGGCTCGGTGAATTCCTCGCGATCGTGCCGGCCGGTCTCCGCGCCGCGTTCGAATTTCGGCACGAGAGCTGGTTCGACGACGAGGTATACGGGCTGCTCCGCGCGCGCAACGCAGCGCTCTGCGTCGCCGATACCGAGGAGGGTGCCACACCGGCCGTCGCGACCGCCGACTTCGGCTATCTGCGCCTGCGCGCGGTCGAATACTCCGACGACGACCTGGCGCGCTGGATCGCGACGATGGAAAAGATCGGCGCCGGCTGGAGTGACGCGTACGTGTTCTTCAAGCACGAGGACTCGGGAACCGGACCGGCGCTGGCCCGCCGGTTCGTCACACTGCGCGAAAGCTCTCGACCCGCGGCGCCTGTAACGTAGGCGCGATCAATCGCGCGAGCGCGGTTTGCGCATGGTCTGTCGGAGCGCGTCGAACGCGCCTTCGGCTTCACGCATCAGCACGTTGGCGCGATCCGTGAGCTGACCGGCCTCCTTGACGAGCCGGCGCGTAGCCTCTTGCGCATCCACGGCCCGAGCCCGAACGTCCTTCGGCACGAGCACGCACTCGTAGAGATGCGACCGAAGACTGGCCGTAAGATCGGCGCGGCATTTCGGGCACAGGTGGTTGCGGTGCCCGAAGAGATCGGCGGCGAGCTCATGCTGACGAAACCGGAGGCGACAGGCGCCGCATTCGGCCACGGCGTGCTCCCAGCAGAATTGATAGAGGAGAACTCGCTCTTCGTAGTTCAGCTCGCGCGGCCGATGGCAATCGAGGTGGACGATGCGATCGCCGTGGAACGCGATGGTGTCGCTGGCGGAAACTACCCGGCTGCAGAGCGGACACCTCGGGTCAGGCATACACCGTACTTCCCTCGTAGGGGCACTCACCCTAGCGCATCAGCATTCACAGGTCAACGATGCGTTCGGCGACATAGAGCGGAAAGCTATGCGAGCGGCGCACGCGGCCGACGGCCGGCAGGCGAGACCGCGTCTCGCCTGCCGTATCCGTCGGAAAACGCGGAGGCCTGAGCCTTCAGCCGAGCGAGCGCCGGAGGTCGTCGAGCGTGCCGAGGAAGGCGTCGAGCACCGGCGTCTTCGGCTTGTCCCGTCGCAGCACGATCCCGATCTGGCGAAAGAGCGGCGGCGCGAGCTTCACCGCGCTGAGCCTGCGCGCCCGCACCTCGGGCTTCGCCGCGAACCACGACGTCACCGACAGCCCGAGCCCCGCCTCGACCAACTTCTTGATCGCCTCGGTGTTGCCGAGCTCCATCGGAAGGGCCGGCGCCGCGCCGCCGCGCTGAAACCAGTCGTCGATCACTCGACGCAAGGTCGCGCCTTGCTCGAACAGGATCAGGGGCTCCTTCGCGAGCTCGGCCGCCGTCGCGCGGCGCCGCGGCCAGCGCCGATCAGGGGGTCCAATCGCGACGAGCTCGTCGCGATGGAGCGCCGTCACCGCGAGCTCGCGCTCGCGCACCGGCAGGCTCACGATGCCGACGTCGAGCTCGTTGGCCACGACGGCGCGCGTGATCTCGGGCGCGTTACCGGTGACCACGACCAGCTCTGTCTGCGGATAGCGCGCGCGGAATTTCCGCAGCGCCGACGGAAGCAGATAGATGCTGAACGATGCGCTGGTACCGAGCCGGATGCGCCCGGCCACGATGCCCCGGAGCTGCTGAACCAGCTCGAGCCCGCGCTCGAGCTCCTGCATCGCGCGGCCGGCATGCGCCAGCAAGAGCTCGCCCGCCTTGGTCGTGTAGCTGCGCTTGCCGACGCGCTCGAGCACCGCCACGCCGAGCTCGTTCTCGAGCTGACGGACCTGCATGCTCACGGCGGGCTGCGTGAGTCGGAGCTCGCGCGCGGCGCGAGAGAAGCTCCCGTGGCGCGCGACGGCCGCGAGTGTTTGCAGGTGTGTCAGCTGGATGTTCACGAGTAGGACGTCAAAAATTACCTGATCGTAACGATCAAGACAATTGATTTTACTGATAGTCGATTCCGGTCCATCATGCCGGTCATGGAACAGAGCTACTACTTGTTGGAAGTGCTCGCGAAGGATCGCCTCGACCGGGCCCGCGTCGATGCCGGACGCCGGAGGCTCCTTCGCCGAGCTCAAGTCCTGCCCGCTTCCCTGCCCGCGTAGCGAATCGCCGGCCGCCCGCGTCGCGCTCCGCGCCGCCCGCGACGCCGATCTGGACCAGATCGCCGCGATCTGGAACCACGAAGTCCTCGGGACCGACGCGACGACCGACACCGAGCCGCGCAGCTCGTCCGCTCAGCGCGAGTGGCTCGCGCGACACACCGAGCGCTATCCGGTCGTCGTGGCCGTGGCGGCCGACCACGAGACGGTGCTGGCCTACGGCGCGCTCTCGCCGTATCTCGCCAAGCCGGCCTTCGCGCGCACCGTCGAGGATTCGGTCTACGTCGAGCGAAGCCACCGCGGCGCGGGACTCGGCGGCCTGATCCTGGCCGAGCTGATCCGGCGCGCGCGGGAGCTCGAGCATCACTCGATCCTGGCGCGGATCACCGCGCGGAACTCCGCGTCGCTCCGGCTCCATACGCGGCACGGCTTCGAGGTGGTCGGCACCGAGCGCGAGTCGGCGTACAAGCTCGGCCGCTGGCACGACGTCACGATCATGCAGCGCCGACTCGGGTCGCGGTGAACGGCTCGCCCGTCGATCCAGTCGACGCTCGAGGAGGGTTCGACATGCATGCACAGCTCGACCACGTCATGAAAATCGCCGAGCGGCCCGCGCCCGTCATGGTGAAGGGCGCCGGCTCCTGGCTCTGGGATCGGGACGGCAAGCGCTATCTCGACTTCGTCCAGGGCTGGGCCGTGAACTGTCTCGGCCATTCGCCGCGCGTGGTGCTCGACGCGCTCGCCGCGCAGGGAGCGCGGCTCATCAACTGCAGTCCGGCGTATTACAACGAGCCGATGGCAAAGCTGGCCGCTCTCCTCGCCGAGGCGTCCGGTCTCGACCAGGTGTTCCTCTGCAACAGCGGTGCTGAGGCCAACGAGGGGGCGATCAAGCTCGCGCGCAAGTGGGGCGCCCGGTATCGCGGCGGCGCGCACGAGATCGTCACGATGCACGCGAGCTTCCACGGGCGCACGCTCGCCACGATGGCCGCCTCGGGCAAGCCGGGCTGGGACGAGATCTTTCCGCCGAAGGTCCCGGGCTTTCGCAAGGTACCGCTCGGCGACCTCGCCGCGGTCGCCGACGCGATCACGCCGGCCACAGTCGCGGTGATGCTCGAGCCGATCCAGGGCGAAGCCGGCGTGTTCGCGGCCGGCGACGAGTATCTGCGCGCGCTCTCGGCTCTGACGAAGGAGCGCGGCGTCCTGCTCATCTGTGACGAGATCCAGACCGGCATCGGGCGCACCGGGCGCTTCTTCGGCTATCAGCACGCTGGCGTCCTGCCGGACATCATGACGCTCGGCAAAGGGCTCGGCGGCGGAGTGCCGCTCGCGGCGCTCGTGGCCTCTGCACGCGTCAGCTGCTTCGAGTACGGCGACCAGGGCGGCACCTTCAACGGCAGCCCGCTGATGGCCGCCGTGGGCTGCGCGGTCGTCGAGACCGTGGCGAAGAAGGAATTCCTCGACGCCGTCGTCGCCAACGGCATCTATTTGATGGATCGGCTGCGGGCGCTCGCCGCCGAGCTCGGCCACGGCGAAGTCCGCGGCCGCGGGCTGCTGCAAGCGCTCGAGCTCAAAGGCCGTGACGCGAAGAAGGTCTCCGCCGCCGCCCTCGACCATGGCCTGCTCGTGAACGCGCCGCGCCCGGACACGTTGCGCTTCATGCCGGCGCTGACGGTCTCTCGCGCCGAGATCGACGAGATGCTCGCGATCCTGAAGGTCAGCCTCGGCGAGCCAACGGCGTAGCGAGATGACGCGCCGGCGTCCGCCGAGCGGGATCAGCGCTTCGCGGGGCGCCGGCGCTCGAGCTTCTGCAAGGCGGCCGCGAGATCGATGCGGCCCGCGAGCACCGGCGCCAGCGGATCGCCCAGCTTCGCAAAGCGTGCCGGCGCCGTCTTGATCGTGAAGCGCGCCGGATCGAGCTTCGCGGTGACCTCCTCCCAGCGTAGTGGGCACGACACCGGCGCGCCGGGCAGCGGGCGCGCCGAGAACGGCGCCACGACCGTCTGCCCGCGCCCGTTCTGGCCGAAGTCGATGTAGACCTTGCCGCCGCGCGACTGCAGTGGCCGCGCGATCGTCGAGATCGAGGGCTCGGCTTCGACGCCAATCGTCGCCAGCAGGCGCGCGAACGTCCGCGTGACCTCGAAGTCGTAGCCCGCGCCGAGCGGCAGGAAGATGTGCAGCCCCGTCGCGCCGGAGGTCTTCACGTAGCTCGGTAGCTCCAGCTCGTCGAGGATCCCGTGCAGCGCCCGCGCGACCTTGACGACGTCGGTGAACGGCGCGCCCTTGGGATCGAGATCGAGCACCAGCCAATCCGGATGGTCGAGCGACGCGAGCCGCGAGCTCCACAGATGCAGCGGAATCGTCCCAAGATTCACGACGTACCGCAGACTCTCCAAATCATCGACGACGAAGTAGTCGATGTCCCGGTCCACGTCGTTGGCATGAATCCGCTGCGTCCTTACCCACGACGGCGTCCACTCCGGCGCATCCTTCTGAAAAAACGACTTGCCCGTAATCCCGTCCGGATACCGCGTCAACACCAGCGGCCGATCTTGTAGATAAGGCAACAGCCACTTCGCCACCGCCTCGTAGTACCCGATCAAATCGGACTTCGTATACCCCTCATCCGGCCAAAACACCTTCCCCGCATTCGTAACAGTGACCCGCCGCTCCTCACCACCGGCAGTGCTCGGTGCCTCAGCCCCGGAACGACTTCGTCGCTGGGCGCCGCCACGCGGGTCAGACGCCGAGCGCTCCGCATCCGCGGCCGCGCCGCGTGCACCAGATGCCGGGCCCCCAGCATCGGTCGTGCGCGCACTCTTCGCTATGCTCGAGCGCCGGTGCCCCGCGCCACGGTCGCCGTCAGCCTTGGATAAGCGCCCCGAGGAGGTGTGCATGGGATCGGTTGTGTCACCGGCTGGGGAGGAGGAGGGGGTGGGGGGCACCGAGCCCCTCGCCCTTTCCTCCTCCTCAGCCGCCACCACAGCCGTCTCGCGCACACACTCCTCAGGACGCTTATCCGACCGCAAGCCAACGAACGACGGGTGCCGGATACCGCCATCGCGCGTCCACTCGCCGAAGCGAACCTCAGCCACGAGCCGAGGCTCCACCCAGGTGTGTCCGCGCCCCGCCGGCGTCCCGCGAGCGAACGGCGACGTCGCGCGGACCAGCGGACGCAGCTTCTCGCTGATGCTCTCGAGCGCGCGATCGTCGAAGCCCGTGCCCACTTTCGACACGTACACGAGCTCGCCGCGCTCGTAGAGGCCCAGATGCAGCGCGCCGAAGTGCGTGCGCGCTCCCTGCGGCACCGTGTATCCGCCGACGACGAACTCCTGACGGAGATGGCACTTGATCTTGAGCCAATCCCGGGAGCGCTTCGACGCGTACGCGCTGTCGCGCCTCTTGGCGACCACGCCCTCCAGTCCTTGCTCGCAGGCGGCGGCGAGGAAATCCGCGCCCTGGCCGAGCACGTGATCCCCGAAATAGACGACGCCGCGCGGAGGCACCAGGAGCTTCAGGCATTCCTTTCGCGCCTCGAGCGGCAGCCGTCGCAGATCGCGGCCGTCGAGCGCCAGCGCGTCGAAGACGACCGCGCTCACCGGCACCTGCCCGCGCGCCCGCTCGACGTCGGCCGGCCGCGTGAGCCCCATGCGCTCCTGAAGGCGTTGAAAGCTCGACCGGCCGCGGTCGTCGAGCGCCACGATCTCGCCGTCGAGCATGAAGCTCTGCAGGGGCAAGGCGTGGAGCGCCGCCACTACTTCCGGGTAGCGAGCCGTGACGACCTGGTTGCTCCGATGGCGCAGCTCGATCTCGTCGCCGGCCCGCGTGGCCAGGACGCGGACGCCGTCGTACTTGATCTCGAACAGCCATGACGTATCGGACGGGGTCGTCTCGACGAGCGTCGCGAGCATCAGCAGATCGCCGCCGGGCTCGATCGACGCGCGGGGCGCGCCGAGCTCGGTCAGTCGCCGCCGCAAGGCATCGACCCGGCCGGCGCCCTCCCGGAGCTCCTCGATCGTCAGCCCCGAGAGCACCGACTCGGGATAGCGCTCGGTCGGCTCGGTCTCGCTGACGTACTGGTCCGACTTCTTCAGCAAGAGCCAGTCGCGGTCCTTGCCGCTCATGCGCGCAAGCGTCCACGCGCCGCGAAGCTTGTAGCCGAACAGCTCGAACTCGAGCTTGCCGCGCTCGATCTGCGCGCTCGCCGGCTCGGGCTTCAGGAGCTCGAAGCGGCCGGCGTCCCAGACGATCGACGGACCGGCGCCGTAGCTGCCTTCGGGAATGACGCCCTCGAAATCCGCGTACTCGACGGGATGGTCTTCGACGTGAACGGCCAGCCGCTTCTCGTGCGAGCGCATCGAGGGGCCCTTGGGCACCGCCCAGCTCTTCAGCACCCCGTCGATCTCGAGCCGCAGATCGTAGTGCAGCCGCCGCGCCGAATGCTTGTGAACGACGAACCGGCTGCCGCCCGCCGGGGCTGGGCCGCCGAACGGCTCGGGCGTCGCGGTCGGATCGCGCTTGCGGCGATATTCTCCGAGATCGCGGCTAGCCACGCAGGACCAGGATCACCGAGAGCGAAGCCAGCAGATTGTCCACGCCGTGCGCCGCCATCGACGGAAGCAGGCTGCCGGTCCGCTCGTACGACCACGCCCACAGAAGGCCGCTCCAGAAAACTGCCGCGAAGCCGATTACGCCGTAGCCGTGGGCGATCGCGAATATGGCCGCGCTCAGTACGGCCGCCTCGCTCACGCCGAATCTACGGCGCAGGGTCGCGAAGAGGAGGCCGCGGAACACGATCTCCTCGAAGATGGGCGTCAGTACGACCGTGTCGAAGACCGTGAGGCCCACCACCGTCCGCGAGCCCCAAACGAGATCGCGATCGAACCACTCGGTCCAGTGCGCCGAGAAGCCCATCCAGCGGCCGGCGACGTCGATGATGCCTTCGCCGACCTGCCCGAGCGCCAGCAAGGTCAGGACGACCAGCACGAGCCGGCCCGCGCTGGCCCGAGTGGGCGCCAGACCGAACGTCTCGCCCGCGCCGAGTCCCGCCGGCCGTATCAGGAATCGCTGGGCGAGCACGAGCAGCGGCACGAACGACAGGTTCGTCGCGACGCCGAGCAGCACACGCGAGTACGGAAGATCCGGGCCGAACGACGACACGACGTACAGCACGGTCAGCGTGATCGCCCCGAGCGCGCCGCCCCAGATCAACACCTCGATGCCGAGGCGGCCGGGCCACGGCGGCGGCAGGATCGCGACACCGACCCGGTCGAGCGCGCGGCGCCGCCACACGATCCGCGCCAGCAGCAGGAGCCCGAGGCCGATCAGCACCACCTCGACCGCGATCGTCGCGCGCATGCGCGCCAGCAGCCGGCTCGACCGCTCGGCCTGTGCCGCGGTCGCCGCGGCCGACAGGTTGGGATCGTCGACGCGCGCGGCGAGGCGGATCGCGAGCCGGTCCCTGAACCATCCCGGCTCCAGCGCCGCGGCGACCGCCGGGTCGTCGGCGTCGGCATCCGTGTCGATCTCCAGGCCGAGATAGGCGAGGCCGATCAGGCGCGCGAACGCGGGAAGCGGATCGTCGCGGCGCTCCCACTCCTCGACTCGGCGCCGCACGCGGTCGCGCCGGCCGGCCTCGCCCTCGAGGATCGCCAGATGCAGGTCGACCGACGGATCGAAGGACGCGCTCGCGAGCTCTTCGTACCAGCGGACCGCTTCGTCGACATCTTCGGACGGGTCGGTCGACAGCACGCGGTAGACGACGCGCTCCCACGGCGCCGCGCGCTCGATCGCGGCGTCGATGTCCATCGTGCGGCCGACGATCAAAGCGAGCGCGCGCTCGGGCTCCTCCACGCCCTCGACGCGGGAGCCGGCGTATTGCAGCCACATCATCAGCGCGATGAACACGACGACCACGATCGCCGCGAGAATCGTGATGAGGGAGATGCGCGGCCGGCCCGAGGGCGCGGGAGCCCCGATATCTTGCCGCTCGACCGTCGTCGGAACGCTATCCATGGGAGAGACGGACCCTTCGCGCATCATAGGGACCATCGTGCTATCGTGCAAACCATGGCGCCGCACTCGATCGGCTCCGGGACGATTTCGTTCGGACTGGTCTCGATCCCCATCCGGATGTACACCGCGGCGTCGTCCGCGAACGTCGCCTTCAACATGCTGCACGCCAAGTGCGGCTCGCGCATCAAGCAGCAGACGTTTTGCCCGGTCTGCAACGAGGTCGTCGACCGCGCGGCGCTCGTGCGCGGCTACGAGTTCTCGAAGGACCAATATGTGCGGGTGGCCGACGACGAGCTCAAGAAGCTCGAGGGCGAAGCGTCGAAGATGATCGACATCACCGAGTTCGTGCCGCTCGCCTCGGTCGATCCGATCTACTACGAGCGGACGTACTTCCTCGGCCCGGACAAGGGCGGCGACAAGGCCTACCGGCTGCTCGCCGACGCGATGGACAAGCAGGGCAAGGTCGCGCTCGCGAAGTTCGTCATGCGCGGCAAGGAGAGCCTGGTGCTCATCCGCCCGGCCCAGGGCGGCCTGATGCTCCATACGATGTACTTCGCCGACGAGGTGCGTGATTTCAGCGAGATCGACCGGGGACAGTCGGCCAAGATCCGGCCCGGCGAGCTCGACCTGGCCGGACAGCTGATCGACGGCCTGTCCAACGACGAGTTCCATCCCGAGCAGTACGAGGACGAATACCGCCACCGCGTCCTCGAGCTGATCAACCAGAAGGTCGAGGGCAAGGAAGTCACGGTCGCCGCTCCGGAAGCGCCCCGCGCGCAGGTGATCGACCTGATGGAGGCCCTCAAGGAAAGCCTGGCCAAGCGGGTCGCCTCGGGCGAGAAGCGCCCCCTGGCCAAGGCCAAGCAGCCCGCCGCCCCCGCCGCACCCGCCAAGCGAGCCGCCGCGAAGAAGTAGCGTTCGGCGGTCCGGGCGTTAGAATGGGTTTTGGGCCGCCAATGCCCAGAATCGCCCTCGAACCACGGTTCCAGGTCGAATACCTGTCGATCCTCGACAGCGACGGCAACCTCGACACCGCGCTCGAGCCCAAGCTCGCCGACACGGATCTGAGGTCGCTCTATCGCGCCATGCTGCTCGGGCGTCGGCTGGACGAGCGGATGGTGCGTCTGCAGCGTCAGGGACGCATCGGCACGTTCGCGCCCACCAAGGGACAGGAAGCCGCGCAGATGGGCAGCGTGTTCAGCTTGCGCCCGAAGGACTGGATGGTGCCCTCCTTCCGCGAGACGGCGTCGATGATCTGGCGGGGTTGGCCGATCGAGAAGCTCCTGCTCTTCTTCGCGGGTCATCTCGAGGGCGGGCAGCCGGCGCCCGATCAGCACGATCTCCCGATCACGATCCCGGTCGCGACGCAGCTGCCGCATGCCGTCGGTCTCGCCTACGCCGCCCAGTACCGCGGCGACGACATCGTCGTCATGGCGTACTTCGGCGACGGCGCGACGTCCGAAGGCGACTTCCACGAGGCGCTGAACTTCGCGGGCGTCTGGCACGTACCGGTCGTCTTCGTGTGCCAGAACAATCAGTGGGCGATCTCGGTGCCGCTGAAGAAGCAGACCCACTCGCGCACGATCGCCCAGAAGGCGCTGGCGTACGGGCTGCCCGGCATCCAGGTTGACGGCAACGACGTCCTCGCGGTCTACGCCGCCGCGCGCGAGGCGGTCGAGCGGGCGCGCGCGGGCGACGGCCCCACGTTGATCGAGTGCGTGACCTATCGCCTGGGCGTGCACACGACCGCCGACGATCCCACCAAGTACCGGAGCGAGGCAGAGGTCGCGATGTGGGAGCAGAAGGACCCGTTGACCCGCTTCCGCGCGTATCTCGAGAAGCGGAACCTGATGGAAGAAGGGCTCGAACAGGCGGTCGACGAGGAGATCGCCGAGGCGATCCGCCGCTTCGAGTCGGCGCCGCCCGCCGATCCGCTCACGATGTTCGACCACGTCTACGCCGACATGCCGCCGCACCTTCAGGCGCAGCGCGACGAGCTCGCGGCGCGCGAGAACGACGGGCCGGCGCGCTCCGAAGACCCTTCACCCCCGCAGCCCGGAGCCACGCCGATGCGCGGCCAGCGGCTGACACGACGGTAACGCCATGGCCAAGCTGAACATGGTCAAGGCGCTCAACCAGGCGCTGTTCCAGGAGATGGAGCGCGACGCCGACGTGCTGGTGCTGGGCGAGGACGTCGGCGTGGACGGCGGCGTCTTCCGCGTGACCGACGATCTGCAGCGCAAGTACGGCTCGCAGCGCGTGATCGACAGCCCGCTCGCGGAGGCGGCGATCATCGGTACCGCGGTCGGCATGGCGCTCTACGGCCTCAAGCCCGTGTGCGAGATCCAGTTCTCGGGCTTCGCGTTCCAGTGCTTCCACCAGATCGAGAACCACTGCGCGCGCTACCGGATGCGCTCGCAGGGGCGCTTCAACATTCCGATGGTGATCCGCATGCCGTACGGCGGCGGCGTGCGCGCGCTCGAGCACCACTCGGAGTCCGAGGAGCAGTTCTACGCGCACATCCCCGGGCTCAAGATGGTCATCCCGTCGGGGCCCCGCAACGCGCGGGCGCTCCTGGCGGCGGCGATCCGCGATCCCGATCCGGTGATCTTCTTCGAAGCCAAGTCGCTCTATCACGCCGCCAAGGAAGAGGTCCCGGACGAGAGCGAGGTCATGGCGATCGGCCAGGCGCAGATCGCGCGCGAGGGCGACGCCCTCACGCTGATCGCCTACGGCGCGATGCTCCGCGTGGCGCTCGAGGCCGCCGACATCCTGCGCGCCGAGGACGGCGCCGCCGTCGAGGTGATCGACCTGCTCACGATCTCGCCGCTCGATCGCGAGACCGTCGTGGCGTCGGTCAAGAAGACGGGTCGGGCGGTGATCGTGCACGAGGCGCCGAAGAGCTTCGGCCCCGGCGCCGAGATCGCCGCCTCGATCATGGACGGCGCGTTCCTCTCGCTCGAGGCGCCCATCCGGCGCGTGTCGGCGCACGACGTGCCGTTCCCCGGCTTCGCGCGCGAGAAGGCGAACGTCCCGGACGTGCCGCGCGTGGTCGCCGCCGTCCGCGAGACCCTGGCGTTCTGAGCGTGCCGTTGGCCGGGCACCCTGCCGCGACGTTGCCGAGCCTGTAGCGCCATGCCCCGACCGTTCGTGCTTCCCGACCTGGGCGAAGGGCTGACCGAGGCCGAGATCGTCAAAGTGCTCGTCAGTGAGGGCGACGTGCTCGCCGAGGACGCGCCCCTGCTCGAGGTCGAGACCGACAAGGCGACCGTCGAGATTCCCTCCCCGTTCGGGGGACGCGTCGCCCGCATCCACGTCCGACCCGGCCAGAGCGTGAAGGTCGGCGAAGTGCTCGTGACGTTCGACGACGCCGGCCAGGCGGCTCCGTCCGCCCGCGGTCGCGGGCCCGCGCCACAGCCGGCGGCGGCCCGCGCGACACCCGCGACGCCGACGGCGACTCGCCCGACGCCTACGCCCGCAGCGGCGCCCGTAGCCGCGCCGGAGTCAACGCTAGTGGCCGACGTTGGCGGGCGTCCCACGACGACGCGGGAGCCCGGGCCGGCTTCGACGGGGCCGGTGCCCGCGACGCCGGCGACGCGGCGGCTGGCGCGCGAGCTCGGCGTCGATCTGCGCGCCGTGCGCGCCACGGGCCCGGGCGGGCGCGTGACCGACGACGACGTGCGGACCTTCACGAGCGGGACCCGACGCCCCGCAGTTGCGCCGGTCGCCGACGGACAGGCGCGCGAACGGGCGGCGCCCGAGCGGCCGGCGGTCGCCAGGCCGCTGGCAGCGGTCGGCGTGGAGCCGCCGGCGCTGCCGCGGTTCGAGCAATGGGGGCCGGTTGAGCGGCAGCCGCTGTCCCACCTGCGCCGCACGATCGCCGAGCGGATGACGCTCTCGGCGACGCTCATCCCCCACGTGACGCACTTCGATCGCGCCGACATCACCGAGCTCGACACGATCATCCGCCGCAACGTCGAGGCGGCCCGCCAGCGAGGCATCACGCTCACGTTGACGAGCTTTCTGCTCAAGGCGGCAGCACTCGCGCTACAGGAGCACCCGCAGTTCAACGCGAGCCTCGACCCCGCGGCCGGCGAGCTGATCGTGAAGCGCTATCATCATCTGGGCGTGGCGGTCGCGACCGAGCGCGGCCTGATCGTGCCGGTCATCCGCGACGTCGACAAGAAGCCGCTGGTCGAGCTGCAGCGCGAGCTCGCGGCGCTGGCGCAGCGCGTCCGCGAGGGCAAGGCGACGCTCGACGACCTGCGGGGCGGGACGTTCACGATCACCAACATCGGCGCGCTCGGCGGGACCGGCGCGATCCCGATCATCAACTATCCCGAGGTCGCGATCCTCGGGGTCGCGCGCGGGCGGGAAGAGCCGGTCGTGCACGAGGGGCGCATCGTGCCGCGCATGCTGCTGCCGATCTCGCTCACGTTCGACCACCGGATCGCCGACGGCGCGGACGGCGCGCGCTTCGCTACCGCGATCGTGCGCCGGCTCGAACGCCCTGAACAGCTTTTGCTGGAGTGGTAGCGTTTGCTGGAATGGTATTCAGGTAGAAGGAGGTCATGATGCCCGACCATCGAGACACCTGGTCGAGCGGCGACGCCTATGAACCCTACGTGGGTCGCTGGAGCCGTCTGGTCGCACGGGATTTCCTGCAGTGGCTCGATCAGGGAGAGAGCCTGCGCTGGCTCGACGTGGGCTGTGGAACCGGCGCGCTGAGCGAGGCCGTCGTCGCGCGCTGCTCGCCCCACTCCGTCGTGGGGGTCGATCGCTCCGAGGACTATCTCGAGTACGCGCGCGCGCGGGTGACCGACCCGAGGGTGAGCTTCCGGGCGGGTGACGCCCAGGCGCTGCCCGTCAAGGACGGCGACCACGACGTCATCGTGTCCGGGCTGATGCTGAACTTTGTGCCCGACGCGCCGAAGGCCGTGGCCGAGATGAAGCGCGCGCTGGCCCCCGGCGGGACGGCAGCCGCGTACGTCTGGGACTACGCGGGCGAGATGCAGCTGATGCGCCGCTTCTGGGACGCGGCGGTCGCGCTCGATCCGCCCGCGCTCGAGCTCGACGAGGGCCGGCGATTCCAGGGTGCCAGGCCGGGGCCGCTGGTCGAGCTGTTCGAGTCGGCCGGCTTGAGCCAGGTCCGCGTCATGGCGATCGACGTACCGACGGTCTTCAAGGACTTCGACGACTACTGGACGCCGTTCGTCGGCGGCCAGGGGCCCGCGCCGGGCTATTGCATGTCGCTCAGCGAGGATCGGCGCGCGGCGCTCCGCGAACGGATCAAGGCGACCATGCCGATCAAGCCTGACGGCAGCATCCATCTGATCGCCCGCGCGTGGGCGGTCCGCGGCCAGATCGAGGCGCAATAGGGAACGTCCGGCCGTGGTGATGGGCGACCGCGTCGTCGAGGTGGACGTGGCCGTCGTGGGCGGGGGCCCCGGAGGCTATTCGGCGGCGTTCCGCTGTGCCGAGCTCGGGCTCGAGACCGTCGTCATCGACGCCGCTAAGCGGCTCGGCGGCGCCTGCCTCTTCGAGGGCTGCATCCCCTCCAAGGCGCTCCTGCACGTCGCGGCACTGATCGAGGACGCCGAGCGCGCGCGCGAGCTCGGCGTCGACTTCGGCGAGCCGCGTGTGTCGCTAGATCCATTGAGGAAGTGGAAGAGCGAGCGCGTCGTGGGCCGGCTCGCGCGCGGGCTCGCCTCGGTCGCCAAGGCCAAGAGCGTCGAGGTGATCGGCGGCCGCGCGGCGTTCGAGAGCTCGCGCGAGCTCTACGTCGAGGGCGACGAGCCGCAGAAGGTGCGCTTCAAGCATGCGATCATCGCGACCGGCTCGGCGCCGGCCGGCCTGCCGGGTCTTTCGCTCACCAGCGACCGCATCCTCGACTCGACGGCGGCGCTCGAGCTCGCGGAGATCCCCGAGCGGCTCCTCGTGATCGGCGGCGGCTACATCGGGCTCGAGCTCGGCCAGGTCTACGCAGCACTCGGCAGCAAGGTGACGCTCGTCGAGATGACCGACGGCCTGTTGCCCGGCGTGGATCGGGCGCTGGTGCAGCCGCTGGCGCGCCGGTGCGAGAAGCTCTTCGCGAAGATTCGCCTCAGCACGAAGGTGGCGGCGCTCGTCGAAAAGGGCTCGGCGATCGAGGCGCGCCTGGAGGGCGGCGAGAGCGAGACGTTCGATCGTGTGCTGGTTGCGGTCGGCCGGCGTCCCGCCAGCGCCGGGCTCGGCCTCGAGCGCACGCGCGCGAGCGCCGACGCTCGCGGCTTCGTTCACGTCGACGAGCGCTGCCGCACCGCCGACCCGTCGATCTACGCCGTGGGCGACGTGACCGGCGAGCCGATGCTGGCGCACCGCGCGATGCGCCAGGGCAAGGTGGCGGCCGAGGTGATCGCGCAGCGCCCGGCGGCGTTCGACAACGTCGTCGTCCCCGCGGTCGTCTTCACCGACCCCGAGGTCGCCTGGTGCGGGCTCACGGAGGCCGAGGCGGCGCGTGAAGGGCGAGCCGTGAAGGTAGCCAGGCGTGAATGGGCCGCTTCGGGCCGCGCCTTGACCTTGGGCAGGAGCGACGGCGTGACCAAGATGCTCGCCGATCCGGAGACCGGCCGCGTGCTCGGGGTCGGTATCGTCGGCCCGGGCGCGGGCGAGCTCATCGCCGAAGCGGCGCTCGCGATCGAGACCGCGATGACCGTCGAAGATCTCGCGGCCACGATCCACACGCATCCGACGCTGTCGGAAACGCTGATGGAGGCCGCCGAGTCTCTCCTGCGAGAGACGCGCTGAGGCTCTACCGCTCTCGCTTCATTCCGTTCGCGAACAGGTAGGGTCCGTCGTAGTCGCCGATATAGCTCGTGTGGCTGACCAGACCGGTCTCGGCGCTCCAGACGTGGAGCTGACAGGCCGGCGGCTCCATCGTGAAGGACAGCGGCCGCTCCTCGAGGTCGAGCGCGACCTGGTGCGCCGTGCTCGGCGCGGTGCTCGCGAGAATCCCGCCGACGCGCGACTGGATCGGGCGGTGCAGGTGGCCGGCCACGATGCGCTCGATCTGCGTATGACGCCGGACTACGTTGGCGAACTCGGCGGCGTTCGCGAGCCCATGAACGTCCATCGTCGCGATGCCCGTCAAGAACGGCGGGTGGTGCATGAAAATCAGTGTCGGGCGCGCCGGCCCTTCGTCGAGACTCGCCGCGAGCCATTCCAGACGCTCGGCGCATAGAAGACCGCCGATCCGCCCCGGGTCGAGCGTGTCGAGCGCGATGAGCCTGACCGGATGGCCCTCGACGACGTACTGCATGAACCGTCCACCTCGCGGGAGATAGGCGTGATCGGTGAACACGGACGCGAGCGCGTCGCGGTTGTCGTGATTGCCGGGGATCAGGTACACCGGCATCGGCAACGGCGCGAGCAAGTCGCGCAGCCGTCGATATTCTTCTGGTAGCCCGGCGTCGACCAGGTCGCCGGTCGCCAGCACCACGTCCGGACGCGGCGTGAGCGACAGCAGGTGCTCGACGGCCCGCGCGAGATAGGGCGTCGTGTCCAGACGCTGGTACGCGAGGACGCCCTCGGGCTTGATATGCGTATCGGTGATCTGAGCAATCACCATGGCAGGAACCTCCTCGCGCACGAGTCTAGCTCAGGAGGCAACGCCGCCGCGGCGTGCGGTAAACACCTGAAGCCCGTCGGGGGATTTACCGGGATTGCCGCGCCCGGCCGCGCCTTCTAGGCTTTGTGCCTATGCACCTCTCGTGTGGCAAGCGGTCGGCTCGCCGTCTCTGACGTGCCCAAGCAGCTCCGCGCGACCTACCGGGTCCAGCTTCACGCCGGGTTCGACTTCACCGCGGCGGCGGCACTCGCCGACTACCTGGCGGCCCTGGGGATCAGCCACCTCTACTGCTCACCGTATCTGCAGGCCGCGAAGGGCAGCATGCACGGCTACGACATCGTCGACCCGCGCACCGTGAACCGCGAGCTGGGCGGCGCGGAGGGCCACGCGCGATTGTCTCAGGCGCTGCACAGCGCCGGGCTCGGGCAGGTGCTCGACATCGTGCCCAACCACATGGCGATCGGCGGCCCGGACAATCCGTGGTGGTGGGACGTGCTCGAGAACGGGCCCGGCAGCCGCTATGCGTCCTACTTCGACGTCGACTGGGATCCGCCCGAGACGCGGCTGCGCAACGTCGTCCTCTTGCCGGTGCTGGCCGACCACTACGGCCGCGTCCTCGAGCGCGGCGAGCTGCGCCTGGCGTGGAAGGATGGCTCGTTCACGATCCGCTATCACGAGCACGTGTTCCCGGTGTCGCCGCAGTCGCTCGACACCCTCTTGCTGACCGCCGCGGAGCGCGCCGGGTCGGACGCGCTGGCGTTCCTGGCCGGCGCGCTCAGCGAGCTGCCGTCGCCGACCGCGACCGATCGCGCGAGCGTCGAGCGGCGCCATCGGCACAAGACCGTGCTCTACGAGTCACTCGCGCGCCTCTGCGCCGAGGAGCCGCGCGTCGCCAAGGCGATCGACGCCGTCGTGGCCGACATGAACGCCAGCGCAGACTCGCTCGACGCGCTGCTCGAGCGCCAGAACTTCCGTCTCGTGCGCTGGCGCGCCGCCGCGCGCGACCTCGGCTATCGGCGCTTCTTCGACATCAATAACCTCGTGGGCTTGCGGATCGAGCACGAGCACGTCTTCAGGGACACGCACCAGCTCGTCCTCGGGTGGCTCACCGACGGCACGCTCGACGGTGTGCGAATCGATCATCCCGACGGCCTCCGGGATCCGGAGGCCTACCTCAAGCGGCTGCGCTCCGACGCGCCGGAGGCGTGGGTCGTCGTCGAGAAGATCCTGGAGCCGGGCGAGGGACTTCGCGGCTCGTGGCCGGTCGACGGTACCACCGGCTACGACTTCCTGAATCGCGCCTCCGGGCTCTTCGTGGATCCGGCCGGCGAGAAGCTCCTGACCGAGCTCTACGCCGAGTTCACCGGTGAGTCGACCGACTGGACCGAAGTCGCGCGCGCCAAGAAGCACGAGGTGATGCAGCTGGCGATGGGCAGCGATCTCAACCGGCTGACCGCGCTGTTCCTCGAGGTCTGCGAGCACCGGCGCCGCTACCGCGACTACACGCGCCACGAGCTGCACGAGGCCCTGCGCGACACGCTCGCGTGTTTTTCGGTGTATCGCACGTACGTGCGGCCCGAGCCCGCGCCCGTCGACGCGGAAGACGTGCAGCGGATCGTCGAGGCGACCGAGACCGCCCGTGCGCACCGGCCGGACCTCGACGGCGAGCTGTTCGAGTTCCTTCGCGACCTGCTGCGTCGACGGCTGGTGGGCGACCTCGAGACCGAGCTGACGATGCGGTTCCAGCAGCTCGCCGGCCCGGTCATGGCCAAGGGCGTGGAAGACACCGCGTTCTACAACTTCAACCGACTGGTCTCGCTGAACGAGGTCGGGGGCGACCCAGGCGCCTTCGGCGTCGGCGTCGAGGAGTTCCATCGCGCGTGCGCCGAGACGCAGACGCGCTGGCCGCGAACGATGCTCGCCACCTCGACGCACGACACCAAGCGAAGCGAGGACGTTCGGGCGCGGCTCGATCTCTTGTCCGAGATCCCCGAGCGCTGGGCCGGCGCTGTGCATCGCTGGTCCGTGCGCAACGCGCGCCATCGCCGCGGTGATTGGCCAGACCGCAATGCGGAGTACCTCTTCTACCAGACGGTCGTCGGGGCGTGGCCGATCGACGCGGCCCGCGTGACCGCCTACATGGCGAAGGCCACGCGCGAGGCCAAGACGCAGACGTCGTGGACGAGCCCGAACGAAGCGTACGAGCAGGCGCTGCGCGCTTTCGTCGAGAGCTCGATGGCCGATCGAGCCTTCACGGCTGACCTCGAAGCCTTCCTGGCGCCGCTGATCGCCGCCGGCCGCGTGAACTCGCTCGCGCAGACCTTGCTGAAGCTGACGACGCCGGGCATTCCCGACATCTACCAGGGCACCGAGCTCTGGGATCTCAGCCTGGTCGACCCGGACAATCGGCGACCCGTCGACTATGCGCTCCGACGCCGTCTGCTCGCGGAGCTCGAGCGCGCGACGCCGGCCGAGATCATGGCGCGGATGGACGACGGGTTACCGAAGCTGTGGGTCACCCGCCAGGCCCTGCGGCTCCGCCGCCGGCGGCCCGAGCTCTTCGGCCCGGAAGGCGTTTACAGCCCGCTGGCGGCGACGGGCGATCGGTCCGGCCACGTCGTCGCGTTCGCGCGCGGCGAGGGCGCCGTCACGGTCGTGCCGCGACTCGTGCTGCACCTGGAGGACAGCTGGCTCGATACCACGCTCGCGCTGCCGGGAGGCCGGTGGCGCAACGAGCTCACGGGAGAGCTCGTCCAGGGCACCATGCGGATCGCCGACCTCCTGGCGAAGTTTCCCGTGGCGCTCCTCTCGAACGCGGACTCCATGCCCGACGCGGAGCCGACCACGCCCTTGCGCGCCGACTAACGCCGGCCCGGGCTCAGCGAGCCGTTCGATGCCGCGCGAGCCGTTCGCGCGCGCGCCTCGATTCGCTCGGCGGTGACGGGCCCGAACACGGTGAAGGCGCCGGCCAGCGCCGCCGCGTAGCCCAGACAGGCGAGCAAGCCGGCCATCGCGAGCTGGAAGAGCGCGGGATTCTCGGTTGCCGCCCATGGCGCGAACTTGAGCGGCGGCGGCATCACCGCGAACCAGCCGGCCGCCCACCACGCGAGACCGTAGATAGTCGCCCACCAGGCCGCCGACTCGCGGCGAAGGCCGGACGCCCAGTAGAGAGCTCCGAACAGGGCGCCGATCAGCAGACCCGCCGCCATCAGGACGAGCCAACCGAGGGCGAAACTGTCCGAGTGTGCGGCGTGAGCCACCAGGCCGACGGCCCGAGTCATTTCGCCCTCGGACCCCTTGATCGCCACGATCGACAGCACGCCCGCCCCGACGACGCCGCCGATCAAGCCCGCGCCGGCGCCGATTGCGACTGCAGAGCGCATGACTCCACCTCCTTCCATCAGGCTGACAGGTCCAGATGAAACAGCGCTAAGAGCAGGATTAGAACTCCTATCCTAGGGGCCGTGAGCTCCCGCTGGCTGACCTTGGCGCTCGTGACGTTCGCTCACGCGCTCAGCGCGCTCACCGCGCTATCGGTCGCGCCGCTCGCCCCGTTCTTGCTCGAGTCGCTCGGGCTCTCGCGGGTGCAGGTCGGGTTGTTTCTCCCGGCGGTCTATCTGGGCGGAGTCCTGATGGCGCTGCCCGCGGGTTGGTTCACCGACCGTCTCGGTGTGCGCGTGACGTTCGCGCTCGGCCAGCTGCTGATCGGGACGATGGTCACCTTGGCCGCCGGCAGCCCGAGCTTCGGCCTGCTGCTCCTGCTGCTGGTCCTCGGCGGGTTCGGCTTCAGCGTGCTCAATCCCGCGACAGGCCGCGCCGTGGTGGAGTGGTTCCCGCCGCGCGAGCGCGGGATCGCGATGGGGCTCAAGCAGACCGGCCTCACCTTGGGCGGGCTGACGGCGGCGCTCCTGTTGCCGCCGATCGCGCGCGCGTGGAGCTGGCGGCACGCGCTGGCCACGGCGGGACTGCTCTCGCTCGTCTCGGGCCTCCTCGTCGCGATCTTGTATCGCTCGCGGCCCGCTCAACCGAGCGCGGGCGCGGTCGACAGGCCGCGTCTCTCAGAGCTCCGCGGATTTCTTCGGCGCCGTCCAATCCTGGTCGTGTTCGGGTGCGGGCTGGCGCTTTCGATCGCGCAGTCGTCGCTGCTCGCGTATCTGGCGCTCTACGCGAGGGACTCCTTCGGCGTCTCCGCCGTTCGGGCCGCGCAGTTCCTCGCGATCGCACAAGTAGGCGGGACCGTCAGCCGCGTCCTATGGGGCATCGTGTCGGATCGCTCGTTCGGCGGCCGGCGGCGGCCTGGCGTCGTGGCCAGCGCGGCGATCGGCGCCACCGCGTACGCGGCGCTCGCCTTCGGGAGCCTTCTCCCGGTCTGGCTCGCCTATCCGCTCGCCTTCGTCGCCGGCGCCGGCGCCTTCGGCTGGGTCGGACTCTATTTCGCGCTCGTCGCCGAGATCGGCGGCGCGCGCTATGCCGGTCTCCTCACGGGCGCGGCCACGGCGTGCTCCTGGAGCGGCACCCTCGTCGGCCCACCGATCTTCGGCCTGGCGCTCGAGGCCACCGGCGGCTATGCGGCGCCCTGGCTCATCCTGACGGCGGTCGCGCTGGTGGTCGCCGTCACGCTGCCGCGGCTCTCACCGCTGGTGCAGCGCGGCTGAGGCGGCGATATGGCAGACTAGGCGCGTGAGCACGATTCTCGTGACCGGCTTCGAGCCGTTCGGTGTCCACTCCGTGAACCCGACCGAGGGGCTCGCCAAGGCGGTCGACGGGCGCCGTGTCGGCGACTCGGTCGTCGTCGGAGCGGTGCTGCCGGTGCATCACGCCGATGCGGCCGCGAGGCTCGGCTCGCTGCTCGCCGAGACGAATCCCGCGGCGGTCCTCCACCTCGGCCTGGCCGGTGGGCGCGCGCGGATCGCGCTCGAGCGTGTGGCGCTGAACGTCATGGACTACGACGTGCCGGACAACGCCGGCTATCGCGCGAGCGGCGAGCCGTGCGTTCCAGGCGGGCCCACCGCATATTTCTCGACCTTGCCGATGGCGGCCATGCTGAAGGCGCTCGTGAGCGAAGGCATCCCCGCCTACACCTCGAACACCGCGGGCACGTACCTCTGCAATCAGACGCTCTACTGGACGTTGCACGCCGTGCGCGAGATGGCCCACCCGCCCCGGGTCGGCTTCATCCACGTCCCGCTGCTGCCGTCGATGGTGGCCGCCACGGGACTGGAGCAGCCGAGCATGGATTTCCCGCTGATGCTGCGAGCGGTCGAGACGGTCCTGGGCGTGATCGCTCACGGCGATGGCCAAGCCGGCCGGGTCTAGAGAGATCCTGCACCGCATCGCGCTCGAGTCTCTTCGGTGAGCGTCAAGGCGCTCCTGTTCGATCTCGACGACACGCTGCTCGACTACTCCGGCGGCGTCGACCTCAGCTGGACCGAGGCGTGCACCTCGTGCTGCGTTCCAGCGGGAATGGATCCGGTCGTGCTCGTCGCCGCGATCGCGGAGACCCGGCGCTGGTTCTGGGACGATCCGGAGCGTCATCGCCGCGAGCGCGTGAACATGCTCGGCGCCTGGCAGCACATCGTGGAGTTCGCGCTCGAGCGCCTGGGGCGGCCGGCGGCCGACCTGGCCGAAGCGATCGCGCGCGACTACGCCGAGCGACGACGCGCGGTGATGCGGTTGTTCCCCGACTCGCTGGCGTGTCTCACGGAGCTACGCCGGCGCGGTGTCCCGCTGGCGCTCGTGACGAACGGCGACGCGAGCCAGCAGCGCTACAAGATCGAGCGCCACGATCTCGCGCGCTTCTTCGACGAGATCGTGATCGAGGGAGAGTTCGGGGCGGGAAAACCTGACGAGGCGGTCTACCGGCAGGCGCTCAAGACGCTCGACACACGTCCGGGCGAGGCGCTGATGGTTGGCGACCACCTCGAATTCGACGTAGGAGCGCCTCAGCGGCTCGGGCTCACCGGCGTGTGGATGGATCGCGGCGGGCTCGGACTGCCCGAAGGCAGTACCGTACGGCCACACCGGATCATCCGCTCGCTCGACGAGCTGATGGCCCGGGAGCTAGCTCGAGGCTAGTGGCGGCCGTGCAGGATGTCGCACCAGCGCCTGTTGTCGTCGCCGCCCGCCTCGGCGCTTCCCGAGAGGTACGCGGACGCGGTCACCACTTCGTCGTCGGCGCCATCGCGCGTCGGAGAGTGGGATTCGCACCAGCGCACGTCGAGAATCTCCAGGCTGGGATCGGCATCAGGCTCACAACCGGGACAGTAGGCGCGGGCGACACATGGGGTGTCGGGGAGGTAGTCCGTCACCGGCTTATGGCGAGAATCAGCTGCATCGCCATTCCTTTCTCATAATAAAGTAGCCACCATCAGTTCCTTGCAATAATTAAACCGCCGGCCTCGCTGCGACGCCGGAGTCCACTACAGTTCTCAAGCTCATGTTTTCAAGCTGATGCGCACGGGCAAGATGTCGTGGAAAAGTCCTTACCGCCATGAAGGGCTTACACGGTGACGGCAAATCGGGCCGAGCGGTCCGACCGCATGACGGAAATGTCAGCAGGCCTGAGACGGCCTGACATAGACTCGTTCTCACGGCGCCTCTCTGATGCCTTCTTCGAATGAAATGCCCCACAGCGATTCGACGGCGGGCGACCGCTTTGTAATCGAAGGCGGACACCCGATCGGCGGAGAAGTCACGCCGAGCGGGAACAAGAACGAGGCGCTGCCGCTGCTCGCTGCCTCGCTTCTGGCGTCCGGCCACGTGGTGATCGAGAACGTGCCACAGATCAGAGATGTCACCACCCTGATCGATCTGGTCCGCGGGCTCGGGGTGTCGGTCGAGTGGTCTGATCAGCATACGGTCAAGGTCGACGCCGCCGGCCTCAACGACTCGCGGCCCGACGCGGCGCTCGCTGCCGAGATCAGAGCCTCGTTCCTGCTGGCCGCGCCGCTGCTGGCGCGGACAGGCCTGGCCGTCCTGCCGAGGCCCGGCGGCGACAAGATCGGGCGCCGGCGCCTCGACACGCACTTGCTCGCGCTTCGCGAGCTCGGTGCGCGAATCAGCCTGGACGACGCCTACTATCGCCTCGAGCTCACCGGGCGCTTTCGCGGCGCCGAGGTGTTCCTCGACGAGGCCAGCGTGACCGGGACGGAGACGGCGGTCATGGCGGCCGCGACAGCCGACGGGAGCACGCGGCTGTTGAACGCGGCCTCGGAGCCCCACGTCCAGGGGCTCTGCCACGCCCTGAACTCGATGGGCGCGCGGATCCGGGGAATCGGCAGCAACGTCCTCGAGATCGACGGCGTGCGCGAGCTCAGGGCCTCGCGCCACCGCGTCGGCCCGGACCACATCGAGGTCGGCTCGTTCGTCGCGGTCGCCGCGATGACCGGCGGTGCTTTACGCGTGCGCGAGGCCGCGCCCGACCATCTTCGGATGATCCGGCTCGTGTTCGCCCGGCTGGGCATCGAGACGGTCGTCGAGGGCTCGAGCCTCCTCGTGCCCGCGACGCAGAAGCGGCTGATCACGCCCGACGTCGACGGCGGCATCGCCAAGGTGGACGATGCGCCGTGGCCCGGCTTCCCCGCCGACCTCACGCCGCTGGCGCTCGTGCTCGCGACCCAGTGCGAGGGCACGGTGCTGATCCACGAGAAGCTCTTCGAAAGCCGGCTGTTCTTCGTCGACAGCCTGATCGCGATGGGTGCCAGAATTCTGTTGAGCGATCCGCATCGCGCGCTGGTGATCGGTCCGAGCCGGCTGCACGGCGCGACCATCGTCTCGCCCGACATTCGCGCCGGGATGGCCCTGATCGCCGCGGCGCTCGCGGCCCCGGGCCGCTCGGTCATCCGCAACGTCCAGCAGGTCGACCGCGGATACGAGCGGATCGATTCGCGCTTGAAAGCCCTGGGCGCCCGCATCACCCGCGAGTGACCGTGCGCGCCGCACCCGAGCAGTCCTCCACACCGACGCTGTGCGCGCCGCAGGTCGTCGCGGGGCTGGGGCCCCGCCGAACGAGGCGCACCTACAAAAGGAGATCATGCATGCGTGGCATCGATATTCGTTTCATGTGCGCCGCAGCGCTCGTTGGCATCATCGCGTTCGCGGCGGGCGCGCGTCCGGCGGCCGCCGACGAGACGTGCAACTCGCCCTACATGGGCAATCTGATCAAGGGGCAGGAAGACTACCTCTACGTGTGGGCGCTCGGCATCAAGGGCATGGGAGACGGATCGGACAAGCTCGTCACGCTCGACGTCAACCCGGCCTCGACCCGCTATGGCAAGGTCATCAACAAGGTCTCGGTGCGAGGGCAGGGCGAAGCGCATCACATGGGCTTCACTGACGATCGCCGCTTCCTCTGGGCCGGCGGTCTCGACAGTAGCCGCATCACGATCTTCGACATCGGCACCGACCCGTCGAGGCCCAAGCTCGTGCGGACCATCTCGGACATGCCCGCGAAGACCGGCTACGTCGGTCCGCACACGTTCTACGCGATGCCCGGCCGCATGATCGTCCAGGGCTTGTCGAACACCAAGGACGGCGGCGGCGTGACCGGCATGGCGATCTATAGCAACAAGGGCGAGCTGGTCAGCACGCATGCGATGCCGACCACCGACGGCGGCGACGGCTACGGCTACGACGTCGCGATCAACCCGCAGAAGAACGTGATGCTGACGTCGAGCTTCACCGGGCGCAAGAACTACATGCGCCCCCTCGGCGAGCTCGTGAAGGACGCCGAGGCGATGAAGAAGTTCGGCAACACGATGGTGGTCTGGGACCTCAAGGCGATGAAGCCCAAGAAGGTGCTGAGCGTGCCGGGCGCGCCGCTCGAGATCCGCTGGTCGCTGAAGGACGGCGACACCTGGGCGATCACGGCCTCGGCGCTCACGTCGAAGCTCTGGCTGATCAAGCCCGATGCCTCCGGCGATTGGCAGGCCAAGGACGTCGCCGTCATCGGCGATCCCACACAGATCCCGCTGCCGGTCGACATCTCCATCAACAAGGATGGCACCGGGCTCTGGGTGAACACGTTCATGGACGGCAAGACCCGGTACTTCGATCTGTCGAACCCCGAGCAGCCCAAGCAGACCTACGAGAAGGTCACCGGCAAGCAGGTCAACATGATCTCGCAGAGCTGGGACGGCACCCGCGTCTACATCGCCTCGTCGCTCCTGGCCAACTGGGACAAGGGCGGCGCCGACAACGAACAGTTCGTGCGCGGCTTTTCCTGGGACGGCAAGGAGCTCAAGCCGACGTTCGAGGTCGACTTCAACAAGGAGAAGCTCGGCCGGGCGCACCACATGAAGCTCGGCTCGAAGGCGATGAAGGCGGCGTATGGCCTCGAGCGCACCGCGACGTTGCGCTGAGCCTCTGATCGGATCGATCGCCGCCCTGCTCGCGACGGCCGCGCTCGTCGTGGCCGTCGCGGGCAGCGCCGTCGACGCGCACGAGCCGGACGACGGGGTACCGGGCGCGGCCCCGATGGATTTCGTGCCGCCGCCGCCAGGCAGCTACGCGCTGCCCACGATCATGCGGGCGCCGGACGGGCCGGTGCTCGACCCCGCCGGCCGGCGCCGGCCGCTGTCGCGCTTCACCGCGGGCAAGATCACCTTGCTCGGATTCATCTACACGTCGTGCGCGGACGCGCGCGGCTGCCCCCTCGCCTACCAGGTCTTTCACACCGTGCGACACCGGGTGTCGGAAGATCCGGACCTGCGCGAGCACGTACGCCTGGTGTCGCTGAGCTTCGATCCGGCGCGCGACACGGCCGCCGTGATGCGCCGCTATGCGGCCGGCGCCCCCGCGAATGGCGTGGAGTGGGCGTTCTTGACGACCGAGGGACCGCGCACGCTCGTGCCGCTGCTCGATGGCTTCGGTCAGGACGTCCGCGTCGAGCTCGACACGCACGGCCGGCCCGCCGGGCCGCTCGCGCACGTGCTGAAGGTGTTCCTGCTCGACGAGAGCGCCGCGGTGCGCGAGATCTACACGACCGCTTATCTCTACCCCGAGGTCATCATGAACGACATCAAGACCCTGCGGCTCGCCGACCGGCCCCAGCGAAAGACCGCCCGGTGAGCCCACGGGCGCGCGCCTCGAAGGCGTTGCCGCTCGTCACGGCGGAGTGGCTCGCGCGAAACCTCACGCGGCGCGACGTGCGGATCGTCGACGGCTCCTGGCACATGCCTCAGCTCAAGCGCGACCCGCGCGCCGAGTTCGCCGCCGCCCACATTCCCGGCGCGGTGTTCTTCGACATCGACGCGATCGCCGACCACGCGACGTCGCTGCCGCACATGCTGCCGAGCGCGCGCGAGTTCGCGCGCGCGGTCGGAGGCCTCGGCATCGGCGCGCGCGACCGCGTGATCGTCTACGACTCGCGCGGCGTCGCCAGCGCGGCGCGCGTCTGGTGGACGTTCCGGGCGTTTGGCCACGACGCGGTCGCCGTGCTCGACGGCGGGTTGCCGAGGTGGCGCGCCGAGGGCCGCCCGGTCGAGTCCGGCACGCCGGCGCCCAGGCCGCGCAAGTTCACTGCCCGACTGCGCCGGAGCCTCGTGCGCGACCTCGCGGCGATGCGCCGCAACGTGACCACGCGGAAGGCTCAGGTGCTCGACGCCCGCTCGCGCGGCCGCTTCGCCGGCACCGAGCCGGAGCCGCGCGCCGGACTGCGCTCGGGCCACATCCCGGGCAGCTTGAATCTTCCGTACGACGAGCTCTATCAAAGGGACGGCACGCTCCTGCCGCCGCAGGAGCTCACAGCGAAATTCGAAGCCGCGGGGCTCGACCTCGGCAAGCCCGTGGTCACCTCGTGCGGATCGGGGGTCACCGCCTCCGTGCTGGCGCTTGGCCTCTACGCGGCCGGGCGACCGGACGTCGCCGTGTACGACGGCTCGTGGACCGAGTGGGGCGGGCGCGCCGACACCCCGATCGAAACATAGGAGCCGACATGCCGCAGGCACTGGCCGACGACCTCAAGACGCTCGTGCGCGAGGCCAACTTCGCCCATCTCGCGACGCTCATGCGCGACGGCTCGCCGCACGTCGCGCCGGTCTGGATCGATCTCGACGGCGATCTCATCCTGGTCAGCACCGGCGAGGGCTCGCTGAAGGCGAAGAACACGCAACGCGACGCGCGGGTCGGATTGTCGATCATCGCGATGGACAATCCTTACAAGGAAGCGCAGATCCGCGGCCGCGTCGTCGAGCGCCGGCCCGACGCCGACTTCAAGACGATGGACCGCATCTCGCACAAGTACACCCGCAAGCCGTTCCCGTTTCGCGACAACCCGGCGCAGCGCGTCGTGCTCGCGATCGCGGTCGAGAAGGCGCGCTACGCCGTGCTGCCGTTCACGCACACGCCGGCTTAGCCGCCGTCCCGCTCTCCGGGATCTAGGCCTCGAGCGCGGCGCGCGCCCGCTGGACCCAGAGCGTCATCCCCATCGCGGAGAACTGCGCCAGCGCGTCCGCCACGTCGCGGCGCGCGTCGTCGCGCCGCCCCATCCGCCGGCTCAAGCATCCCAGACCGAGCAGGCACCGCGCCACGACCGGTCGCATCTGGAGCGTCTGCGCCGCCTCGAGCGCGCCGCGGTATGCGGTAGCCGCCGCTGAGCCGTCCGAATCCGCCTTCTCGGCCTCGATGTCCGCGAGCAGCCGTTGAACGTCTGCAACCCGGCCTCGCTCTCGCCGGTCCTCGGCGAGCTGGAGAGCCCGCTGCGCGTGGTTCCTCGCGGGCTCCAGCCGGCCTGCCATCAGATGCGCCTCGGCGAGCCACGCCAGCCGAAGCGACTGGGTCGCGACGAGCCCCATCGAGCCCGCTTGCTCGATCGCCTGCTCGAGCAAGCCGATCCCGGCGTCGACTCGTCCGGCCAGCGCGTACGCCGCCCCGAGCGGCGCCGTGATGAACGGCAAGAAGAACGACACGTTCTCGACCCGCGCCAGCACCACCCCCTGCTCGAGCGGCGGAATCGCGCTCTCGGGCCGGCCGCGGATCAGATGGAGGATCCCGAGCCCGAAGAACGCCTGGAAGCGGCTGTACACGTGCTCGGCCGACAGGGCGATGGCCAGGCCTTCTTCGCCGACGGCAGCGCCCTCGTCGAATTCACCCAGTTCCGCAAGCGTCCACGCGAGCCACGAGCGCGCCCAGACCGACGGCAGTGCCGCCATCTCGAACCGCTCGCGCGCGAGGTCGCCCTGCAGCGCCGCGAGGACCTGACGGAAGATGTCGGCGGCGCGCTCATAGTTGCCGACCGCGTGGTGCGCCTGCGCAAGCCGGCAGCTTCCTATGACGCGCATGCTGAAGTTGCTGAACGATGCGGCCACCTGCAGATCGCGCTCCGACGTCCTGATCGCGTGCTCGTACTCGCCCCGCCACCAGAGCTGGCCTGCGCTCTCCTGGCCCGAGCCCATGACGCTGTCGATCTCGGCGGGGGTGGCGACCGCGATCAGATCGCGCAGATAGGTGATCGCCTTGCTCCACACCTCGCCCCGGAAGGCGTGGTGGACGAGACGATCGCGGTGCTCGGCCACGGCGCCCGGAAAGAGGCGCTCGATCGCGTCGACCAGCTCGGCGTGCAGTGCGCGGCGGTGCTCCTGGAGGAGACTCGCGTACGCAACCTCGTGCGTGAGCGTGTGCTTGAACGTGTATTCGACCTGCGGCAAGAGCTTCGTCTCGTAGATGAACTCACCCGACTGCAACCGCGCGAGCCCTGCCGACAGCTCGCGCTCGTTGAGCCGGGCGATCACCTGGAGCAACACCAGCGGCACGTCCTTGCCGACGACCGACGCCGACTGCAGGAGGCTCTTGTCTTCAGGCGCCAGCCGATCGATCCGCGAGGCCAGGATGGCCTGGACGGTCTCCGGCAGCTGCACGACCTGCACAGCCTTCACGAGACGATGGGCACCACGCTCGCCGGCGAGAACCCCGGTCTCCTCGAGCGCGCGCACGCTCTCCTCCAGAAAGAACGGATTGCCCTGGGCGCGCGCGATCAGCAGCGACGTCAAGGGCGCGAGCGAGTCGTCACGACCCAGCAAGGCCTCGACCAGCGCCTCGGCTGACGTCGCCGCCAGCGGGTCGAGACGGATCTGCTCGTAGTACGTCTTGCCGCCCCAGCCGTGCTGGTACTCGGGCCGGTAGTTGACGAGCAGCATGAGCGCGTGCGACGGCAGGCTCTCCACTAGGCTCTCGAGCAGCGCCTGCGTGTCGGCGTCGACCCAGTGCAGGTCCTCCAGGATGACGAGCAGCGGCTGCGCGGCGCTTTCGCGCAGCCACAGGTGCCGGAGCCCGTCGATGGCGCTCCGCCGCTGCTGGTCGGCGCCGAGGCTCTTCCAGGCGGGATCGTCGACCGGGACATCGAGAAGCGCCTGCAGCGCCGGCAAGGTCGGCCGCAGCGCGTCGTCGAGAGTCAGAAGCTTGCCGGCGAGCTTCTCGCGCACGCGCCGCGCATCGTCGCGCTCCTCGATACCGAGATATGTCTTCAACAGCTCGACGACGGGCATGAACGGAGCGGCCTTGCCGTAAGAAACGGCGCTCGCCTCGAGCACGAGCCAGCCGTCGGTGCGGTGCGAGTGAGCGACCTCCAGCACGAGGCGCGACTTGCCGACGCCCGGCTCACCGACGATCGCCACGACCTGACCACGGCCGGCGCGAGCGCGCTCGAGCGCCGCCCGCAGCTGCTCGAGCTCGGCGCCGCGTCCGATGAAGCGCGTGAGGCCGCGAGCCGCCGAGGCCTGCAGGCGCGTCCGGCTCGGGCCGGTGCCGAGGAGCTCGAACACCTCGAGCTCCTCGGCCAGGCCTCGAATCGGCGACGGACCGAGCGAGCGCACGCGCACGTAGCCTTCCGCCAGCCGCAGGGTCGCGTGGGTCAGGAGCGTCGAGCCGGGTTTGGCCATCTGCTGCATGCGCCCGGCCAGGTGCGTCGTCTGGCCGACCGCGGTGTAGTCCATGTGCAGATCGCTGCCGATTGCGCGCACCACGACCTCGCCCGAATTCAGGCCGACCCGGATCTGGATCGGAACGCCGAGCGTGCGCTGCATGTCGTCGCCGTACCGGCCGACCTGCTCCTGCATGCGTAGCGCGGCGTAGCAGGCGCGGATCGCGTGGTCCTCGTGAGCGAGCGGCGCGCCGAAGAGCGCCATGATCCCGTCGCCCATGACTTGGTTGATGAAGCCCTCGTAGTAGCTGACCGCCTCCATCATGCGCTCCAGGACCGAGTCGAGGAGCCGCCGTGCCTCCTCGGGGTCGCGATCGGCCAGGAGCTCCATCGACCCCTTGAGGTCGGCAAGCAGCATGGTGACCTGCTTGCGCTCGCCGTCGAGCGCCGCGCGGGAGCTGAGAATGCGCGAGGCGAGATGCTGGGGCGTGTAGGTTCGCGGCGCATCGCGCGGTGCGGTGAGGGCGCGACCGCACTCGTTGCAGAACCGGCTACCGAGGAGGTTAGCGTGCCCGCAGGCTGGACAGCGAAGCTCGAGGGGCGCGCCGCAGCCGCTACAAAACTTGGCGGCGGGCGGGTTCGGATGTCCGCACTGCGGGCACGGCATCGGCTCCGGCCGCGGGCGCTAGGACCCTTCCTTCACTTCGATGATCTCGTCAGCGACGAAGCCGTGCGCCTCACGGTGCACCGCGGCCGCCGCTTCCTTGCTCGGCGCCTCGACCAGGCAGAAGACCTTGCCGGTTCCTTCGTCGAACCAGTACCGCAGATAGTTGACGCCGTACTTGTGCTGAACCTCCAGATCTTTCTGGTGCGCGTGGGCGAGCGCCTCGGACTTCAAGTCGTCGATCTTGTGGTGAACGTCGAGGTACAGTGGCATGCGCCTGCTCCCCTTGTGTGTGTCAAGCGAGTGTAGGCAATCCCCGAGAGGGGGTCAAGCGACGCGGATCTTCGGGCACACCTCGGTTATCGTCCGCTCCAGTACGTCGAGCATCGCCGGGACAGCGGCGACCGAGAAATCGAGCACGAAATGCTCGACGCCGGCCGCCACGTAGGCCGCCAGGTCCTCGACGATCTGCGCGGGCGACCCGGTCAATGGCGTCCGGTTGCGCCCGGCGCCGTCCTGGAAGCGCAGCGGCCCCTTGAACGTGATCGTGATCGTGGCTGGATCGCGGCGCGCCGCGACTGCCATGTCGCGCAGCCGTCTCACGGCCGCGGCCATCTCGGCCGGATAGAGCTTCACGGGCGGTCGCAGGCCGAGCGGATGCCAGCCGTCGCCGATATCGACCACGCGCGCCAGCGCGGCCTTGGTGTGGCCGCCGATCCAGATCGGGATCCGCTTCTGCACCGGCTGCGGCCGCACGCCGCCCGCCTCCGCCACGCGCGCGAACCGCCCCTCGAAGCTCACGCGCGGCTCCTTCCAGATCTCCTTCATGAGGCGCAGGTACTCGACCGTGCGAGCGGCGCGATCGTCGAAGCGGACGCCCAGCGCGTCGAATTCCTCGCGCCACCACCCCACGCCCGCGCCCAGGATCACCCGGCCCTGCGACAGGTAGTCGGCGGTCGCGAGCGCCTTGGCCGTGACGACGGGGTTGCGGTACGGGATCACGAGCACGCTGACCCCGACGTGGATCCGGCGCGTGATCGACGTCAGGTAGGTGATCGCGGTCAGCGGCTCGAGCCAGGGCTCGTCGGGCCCCAGCGGAAACGCGCCGTTGATCGAGTACGGATAGGACGAGGCGCTCTTGACGGGGATCAGCAGCCGGTCGGAAACCCAGATCGAGTCGTAGCCGAGCGCGTCGGCGCGCTGGGCAAGCGTTGTGATCGCGTCGCGGTCGGCAAGCGCGCCGCGGCCCTGGAGGGAGAAGCCGATCTTAACCATCGCCCGACTCGCCGGGCGTCAGTTCTCTGTCGGACCGACGCCCTTGAAGACGAACTTCTGAGCCCGTTTGCCCGAGTCGACCTCCGCCGTGTACACGTTGCCCTTGGAGTCTACCGCCAGATTATGCACCCAGTGCAGCTGGCCCGCCTGGCGGCCGTTGCGGCCGAACTTGCCGACCACGTGGCCGTTGTCGCGCAGCAGCATCCAGATGTGGTTGTTCTCGCCGTCGGCGTTGTAGAGCCAGGTCTGGGGCGCGTCATGCGAGACGTCGAGATCCCAGACCGAGCCGCTGCCGCGCGTCGCCGGCGCCACGACGAACTCCTTCACGAACGTGCCGTCCTTTTTGAAGACCTGGATGCGGTTGTGCATCCGGTCGCACACGTAGAGGAGCCCGTCCTTCGCAAGGCGCGCGCAGTGGACCGGGTTGCCGAACTGCTTGACGCCTGCTTCACCGGGCGGCCGGCCGTTGGCGCCCCAGTGCCGCTTGTATGCGCCGGTTTGCGCGTCGAAGACGATCACACGATGGTTCTTGTAGCCGTCGGCCACGAACACCTCGTTGGTCGCCGGATCGACGTTCACGTTGGCCGGGCGCCCGAGGTGGGCCGTGTCCTGGTCGCCTCCCGTGCGATCGTGCTTGCCGATCTGGAGCAGGAGCTTGCCTTCACGCGTGAACTTGAGGACCTGGTGGTCCTTCGCGTCGTTGCCGGCGATCCACACGTTGTCCTGGTGGTCGACGAAGATCCCGTGCTCGTTGAGCGGCCAGTCGTAGCCGGCGCCCGGGCCGCCCCACGAGCGCAGCAAGGCGCCGTCGGCGTCGAACTCGAGCACCGGCGGCGCCGGGACGCAGCAGAGCGACCGCGGCGGGTTCAAGGTCGCGCCGCGCTCGTCCTCCGTCAGCGTGCGCGGGCGATGGACGATCCAGATGTGGTCGTGGCGGTCCACCGCGACACCGGAGACCTGACCGACGATCCAGTTGTTCGGCAGCGGCTTGGGCCACCACGGGTCGACCTGGAACCTCGGCGCCTGCCCGTCGCCCGGGCGCTGGGCCGTCACCGAGCCCGCGACCACGAGGAAAAGCCCGGCGAACGCCGCGCTCACGAGCGCGCCCGTCACGAGCCAGAGGGGACCGCGGCGTCTCATGCGACCTCTCACGCTGAAGCCTCGTCGAGCCCGAACGCCTTCGCCAGGAGCTCGTAGGATCGGCGCCGCGCCTTTGGATCGTGCGTGATCGTGACCACGATCAGCTCGTCGGCCTCGTAGTCGGCGGCGAGCGCCTCGAGCCGCGCGCGCACTTGCTCGGGACTACCGGCCACCGTGCGCTGCTGCGCGTGGCGCAGGATGGCCAGCTCGCGCTCGGTGTACGGATAGCTCTCCGCCTCTTCGATCGACGGATAGCGGCCGGCGCGGCCGGTATAGAGACGCACGATGAAGAGCTGGCGGCTCTTCGCCAGCCGCTGGGCCTCGGCCTCCGTGTCGGCGCAGACGACGAACACGGCGGCGCTCGAGCGGGGCGACTCGAGCCACGGCGACGGCTTGAATTGCTGACGATACGCGCGCGTCACCTCGGCGCCACCGTCCTGGTTGATGAAGTGAGCGAACGAGAAGCCGGTACCGAAGTGCGCGGCCATCGCGGCGCTCTGGTCGCTCGAGCCGAGTAGCCACATCTCCGGCGCCGTCGGGCCCGTCGGCATCGCGAGCACCGGCGCGTAGAGATGACCCGTCGGCAGCGCGCCGTGCAGGAAGCCCTGGAGGTCGGCGATCTGCTGCGGGAAGTACTCGACGTTCGCATTCTCGCGGAGCGCGCGTGCCGTCAGCTGGTCGCTCCCGGGCGCGCGGCCGATGCCGAGATCGATCCGGCCCGGAAAGAGCGTCTCGAGCACGCGGAAGCTCTCGGCGACCTTCAGCGAGCTGTAGTGCTGGAGCATGACGCCGCCCGAGCCGACGCGGATCCGCGAGGTGCGCGCCGCGACCTGGCCGATCAGGACCTCGGGGCTCGAGCCGGCCAGCCCAGGCGTCGAGTGATGCTCGGCCAGCCAGTAGCGGGAGTAACCGAGCCGATCGCACAGCTCGGCGAGCTCGAGCGTCTCGTGGATCGCCTCCGCCACGCCGCCGCCGCTGCGAACCGGTGATTGGTCGAGCACGCCGAGACGGAGCATCTAGTTGATCCGCTTCTCCCGGCCCTTCCACTCCTTCTCGCGAAGGACGAACTTCTGCACCTTGCCGGTCGAGGTCTTCGGGAGATCGCCGAACTCGATCGCCGCCGGGCACTTGAAGTGCGCGATGTGCTGACGGCAGAACTCGATGATTTCCGGCTCGGTGGCCTTCTGCCCGGGCTTGAGCGTGACGAACGCCTTGGGCCGCTCGCCCCACTTGTCGTCGGGGATCGCGACCACCGCGCACTCGAGCACGGCCGGATGCCGCGCGACGCACTGCTCGACCTCGATCGTGGAGATGTTCTCGCCGCCCGAGATGATGATGTCCTTCTTGCGATCGCGGAGCTCGACGTAGCCGTCGGGATGCCACACCGCGATGTCGCCGGAGTGGAACCACCCGCCCCGGAACGCCTCGGCGGTGGCTTCCTGCTGCCGGAAGTACCCCATCGCCGCATTGTTGCCGCGCATGATCACCTCGCCGAGCGTCTCGGCGTCGCGCGGCACGTCGTTCATGTTGGCGTCGACGACGCGTACGAGGTCGAAGATCGCGTAGCCCTGGCCCTGGCGCGCGGCCAGCCGCGACTGCTGCTCGAGCGGCAGCGCGTCCCACTCCTCGTGCCACGCGCACACCGTGTGCGGCCCGTACGTCTCGGTGAGCCCGTAGACGTGCACCGGCCTGAAGCCGAGCTCCTTGAGCCGGCCGAGCAGGGTCGGCGACGGCGGCGCCCCGGCCACGCACACGGTCACCGGGCGATCGAGCTTGTGCGCCTTGGGATCGTTGACGACGCCGATGTGGACGGTGGGCGCGCCGTTGTAGTGGGTCACGCCTTCCTTGTCGATCATGTCCCAGATGCGGCCCGGCTCGACGCGGCGCAGACAGATATGCGTACCCCCCACCGCGGTGACGCCCCACGTGAAGCACCAGCCGTTGCAATGAAACATCGGCAGGGTCCAGAGGTACTTGGCGTCAAAGCTCATCTGCGACTCGAGCACCTCGCCCAGCGCGTTGACCCACGCGCCGCGATGCGAGTACATGACGCCCTTGGGCCGGCCCGTCGTGCCCGAGGTGTAGTTGATCGCGAGCATCTCCTCTTCGTCTTTCAACCAGCTCTCGACCGGCGCGGGCGAGCCGCCGGCGAGGAAATCCTCGTATGGGTCGCCAGGGGCGCCGGTGTCGTCCACGCGGACCGTCCGGATGCCGGCGAGCGGCAACGGCTTCACGAGCGGCTCGAGCTCGGTGTCGACGAACAGAAACCTGGCGCCGGAATGCTCGAGGATGTAGCCGATCTCGTCCGAGCTCAGCCGCGTGTTGATCGCGACCAGCACGCCGCCCGCGGCGGGTACGCCGTAATGCGCTTCCAGCATGGCGGGAATGTTGGGGCACAGAAACGCGACGCGGTCGTGCTTGGCGAGACCAACGGCGCGCAGCGCCGAGGCGAGCCGGTTCACGCGCTCCTCCAGCTGACGGTACGTGTAGCGCCGGGAGCCGTGGACCACCGCGATCTTGTCGGGGAACACGTACGCGCTCCGGCTGAGGAAGCTCACCGGCGAGAGCTCGGTGCGATAGACGTGGCGAAACTCGCTCATGGACGCTCCTTCGATCGGACTTGGCAAAGTTTACCCCAGGAGCACTTGCGCGGGGGTGGACCGGCCGCTTACGCTCGCACGGAGTTCGAATCGTCCCTCGATCATGGAGGAGCGGATGAACGACGTCTCGCGACGGCAGTGGCTCGGCTCGGCGGCAACCCTCGGTGTCGCAGCAGCGCTCGCCGGCACGGCGACGGCCCAGATCCGCCCGTCGGCCGATGAGCTGATCCGCACCGTGAAGGGCGCGAAGCTCTACGATCTCTCGTTCACGTGGAACGAGCAGTCGCCGGTGCTCGGCCTGAACCCGCCCTACTCGTTCGCGCTCAACCGGACTCACAAGATGACGCACGAGATCTTCGGGCAGGCGCCGGGCAGCCGCGTGTCGTGGGCCTCGGAGATCATGTACTTCAGCGGCCAGCACGGCGCGCCCACCGTCGACGCGATCGGGCACATCGGCCGCGATCTGAAGCTGCACGGCGGCGTCGACGCGGTCGCCGCGACCTCCACGCCGGGCGGCATCGGTGCGAACCTCGGCATCGACAATTTCCCCGCCGACTTGATGATCAACCGCGTCGTCTTCCTGGACGTCGCGCGGCAGCTCGCGAGCGGCCGGCCCGACCCGCTGGCGCCCGGTTTCGAGATCACCACAGCGCATCTCGATCAGACGGCGAAGGCTCAGGGTGTGGAGGTGCGCAAGGGCGACTCGCTGCTGATCCGGACGGGCTGGGGGCAATACTTCGGCAAGGACAACGCCAAATATCTCGGCGAGCAATCGCCCGGACCGGGTCAGGACGCGGCGCGCTGGATCATCGGCAAGGGCGTGCGGCTCGCCGGCGACGACACCGCCACGTTCGAGAAGCGGCCGGCCGCGTACGGCAAGGAGCTCTTCAGCGTTCACATGATGCTGTTGGCCGACAACGGCATCTACATCGTCGAGAACGCCAACCTGGAGCCGCTCGGCGACGCCAAGGCGTACGTCGCGCTGCTGATCTTGACGCCGCTCAGGATCCAGGGCGCGAGCGGCTCGCCGCTCCGCGCCATCGCGCTGGCACCCTAATTCATTCGGAGGGGGCCTCGACGGCCCCCTCCCATGCCTCCCCCAGATCGGATTGCGCGGGCGAAGCCCGCGCTCGAACACGCGTGGTCGCCGCGTTAGCGATCAGATGCGCCGAGACTAACGCGCGGCGGCGGACTAGGTTGGACGCGAACGATGTAGTCCGCGAAGCGCGGGAACGGATCGAACCCGAGTACCTCGGGCGCGTTGGCGACGAAGTTGGACGTCGCGTTGACGTCGTAGAAGTAGACGCGACCGTCTTCGCGCCCGACGAGATATTCGATGCCGCCGACGTCGATCGAGGCCCCGCGAGCGAGCGCGCGCGCCTGGTCCACCACCTCCGGCGGCGCGTCGTAGCGTGTCACCTCGAGGCCCGGCTTCGTCTCGACGGGACACGCGCCCAGATCGGAAGCCGGCGGCGTCTCGGGCAATCGGCAGATGTCCGCCGGGCAGAGATTGAAGGCGGACGCGGGGCGGACGATCCGGATCGCGTACAGATACTGATCGTCGAGCACCTCGACGCGGACGATCGCGCCGTCGCGCGACTCGATGAACTCCTGGACCAGCGCGGTTCCGTCGGGTCCGAAGTCGAGCGCGGCCGCCCGCGCCTCGAGCTCGGCGCGCGTGTCGAAGCGTTCGATGAGCGCGCCTGAGCCGCCGATGTTCGGCTTGACGACGATCGGGAAGCGAAGCTCGCCGCTCGCCTTGAGTACTTGATCGCGGTGGTTCACCACGATCGTCCGCGGATAGTTGATGCCGAGCCGCTCGAACAGCCCGAGCTGGAGCGCCTTGGACTTCTCGAAGCGATACGCGCGCACGGAGTTGATCACGGGCACGCCCAGCGATTCCCAATGGGCCAGGAGCGCCTCGGCGTAGAACAAGACGCTGCCGTGGCCGCGCCGGTGCGACGAGGGGCTCGTGCGGTTGACGACGACCGAGTAGCGCGGCGTCCGGTCGCGCGGGTCGAAGGTGTGGTTCGAGTGGTCGATCTTCTCGAACGGCAGACGGCGATGCTCGAGCTCGGCGATGAGCCGCGCCGACCACTCCGGATGCTCGTCGAGGATACCGATGGGCGCGGACAGTCGATCGTTCACTGGGCGACCTCCAGGATCTGGCGGTTGTCGTCGAACCACTGCAGCCGATCGCGAAGCGCCACGACCTCGCCGATGACGATCAGCACGGGCGGCTCCAGCCGGGCGCGCGCGGCGCGGGCGGCGATGTCGCGCAAGGTGCCCGTCACGGTCTCCTGTGCGCTGGTGGTCCCCCAGCGCACGAGCGCGACCGGCGTCGACGCGGGCCGGCCGTGCGCGATCAGGGCGCGCGCGATCCGCGGCAGGCTCTCGAGCCCCATCAGCACGACGAGCGTGTCGGCCCCGCGCGCCAGGCGCGCCCAGTCGACGCTCGACTCGCGGTCGGAGCCGCTTCCGTGGCCGGTCACCACCGTGAACGACGACGCGACGCCGCGATGGGTCACCGGTATCCCGGCATACGCCGGGACCGCGACCGCCGAGCTCACGCCCGGCACGACCTCGAACGGGATCCGGGCGCTCGCCAGCGCCTCGGCCTCCTCGCCGCCGCGGCCAAACACGAACGGATCGCCGCCCTTCAGCCGAACGACCCGGCGGCCGCGCCGGGCGTGCATGATCAAGAGCGCGTTGATCCGCTCTTGCGGCAGCGCGTGGTGGCCGGACGCCTTGCCGGCGTAGATGCGCCGCGCGCGCGGCGCCTCGTCGAGAAGCCGCGGGTCGACCAGGCGGTCGTACACGACGACCTGAGCCCGCCGCAGGAGCTCGAGCCCGCGCACGGTCATGAGCCCGGGATCCCCGGGACCTGCCCCCACCAGCGCGACCGTCCCGACCTTCACGACCCGGCCTCCAAGAGCTCGAGCAGCCGGTGCTTGGCGTCCTCGCGGCCGCGCTCGACGATCAGCCGCCGCACTTCGGGCCCGAGCGCTCGCCGCCAGGCCTCGGCGGTCACCGGCCGCCCGCTCGCGCGGACTTCCTTGCGCGCCTCGGCGGCGATCGCGGCGAGCGTCGCGTAGTCGTCGGTGAGGTAGGCCTCGAGCTCCTCGCGGATCGCGCGAGCGAGCGCGGGACTCGAGCCGCCGGTCGCGACCGCGACCGTGAGATCACCGCGGCGCACGAGCGCCGGGAGAATGAACGTGCAGCGCGCCGGATCGTCCGCGGCGTTGACCCAGATCTGGCGCTCACGCGCCTCGCGGGCGACGGCCGCGTTCACCTCGCCCGCGTCGGTCGCGACGAACGCCAGATCGGCGCCGGCAAGATCGCCCTCGCGGTAGCCGCGCGCCTCGTGCTCGATCCGCCCCTCCGCGGCCAGCGCCGCGAGCGCCGGCGTCAGACGCGGGCTGATCACGATCACGTGGGCGCCGGCGGTCGCGAGCGCGTCCACTCGCCGCTCGGCGATGACACCGCCGCCGATCATGACGCAGCGGCGACCCGTGAGGTCCAAGAGCACCGGGTAGTAGCCCATGTCAGCCGTCGACGCCGTGCGGCGGGCCGGATGCGGCGACGTCGCGCGCGACGGCCTCGACCAGCTCGCCCGCCAGCAATCCGCGCAGCTCGTCGTCGGTGTGACGGGCGGCGAACTGACGGAAGTTCTCGCTCGGCCGCCGCCCGGCGAGAAAGCCGCGCAGCAAGCGCTCGATCGCCGGTGCGACTGAGGAGGCCGGCAGGCGAAGCCCGATCGGGCGCGCCACCGCCTGATGGCGGCCGACGCTGCCACCGACGCAGAAGTAGTACGCGTCGACGATCGCGCCGTCGACCTTGACCTTCTTGCCCTCGATGCCGAGGTCGGCGATCCAGTGCTGGCCGCAGCTGTTCGGGCAACCCGTGACGTTGATCCGGAGCTGCTGATCGAAGCCCGGCAGACGCTGCTCGAGCGACTCCACGAGCTGGCGCGCGAAGCCCTTCGTCTCGGTAAGCGCGAGTTTGCAGAACTCCGAGCCGGTGCACGCGACGGTGCC
>Ga0209382_10000495_pt1 | contig 65139 bp, 61 predicted proteins | sample SoiMetdeltSBSDD5_FD_187599 | JGI IMG/M metagenome (GOLD analysis project Ga0209382, IMG submission 187599) | Bulk soil microbial communities from a Populus tree surrounding site in Tennessee, USA - Soil MetaG P. deltoides SBSDD5 (SPAdes) (version 2) | ecosystem: Environmental > Terrestrial >...
CTCAGCGTTCTGGAGTGCTTGGCAGCTTCCAGCTTCGTTGAGAGCCCCCGGATGGACAACCCCCCTGCAACGAACCTCGTGAGACTTCACAGCTAGCCCTCCGTTGACAACCCCCTGGGCCGCGCGTAGTGTAAGGACGCGTCAGTAAAAGGAAAGGAGTCCCGCCATGTTTGGTCTGGGATATCAGGAGCTGTTGCTGATCCTGGTCATCGTGCTGATTCTCTTCGGGGCCCAGCGTCTGCCCGATCTCGCCCGCTCGCTCGGTTCGAGCGTGAAGGAGTTCAAGAAGGGCGTCAACGAGCTGCAGAAGGACGACGCGCCCGCGAAGAAGGACGAAGAGAAGAAGGCCTGACCCTCCCCGCACTGTAAGCCTCCATCCCGCCGCAGCGATGCCCGCCGATCGATACGCCGTTGGGATAGACCTCGGCGGGAGCAAGCTTCGCGGCGGGCTGCTTTCCGAGCAAGGCCAGCTCGTCGCGCGCGTCGAGACCCAGACCGAAGCCTGGAAGGGCACCGCGAGCGTGCTCGCCAATCTGAAGCGGATGATCTCGGAGCTGCTCGACTCCACCGACCGCTCCCGGGTCACCGGCATCGGCATCGCCGCCGCGGGCCAGATCCACCCCAAGACCCACGCGGTGGTCTACGCGCCCAACCTACGCTGGACGGACGTGCCCCTGCGGGACGAGATCGAGTCCCACGTCGGCCTGCCCACCTACGTGGAGAACGACGTGCGCGCGGCCGCCTGGGGCGAGTATCGCTTCGGCGTCGGGCGCGGTGCCCGGAGCCTCATCGCGGTGTTCGTCGGCACCGGGGTGGGCTCGGGCGCGATCATGGACGGTCTCCTCGTGAGCGGCTTCAACAACGTCGCCGGCGAGATTGGCCACACCCAGATCGTGGTGGATGGCCTGCCGTGCCCGTGCGGCCAGCGGGGCTGCGTGGAGACCTACGCGTCGGGCAGCGGCTTCATCCGCCGGCTCGAGCAGGCCCTCGAAGCGGGGACCAAGACCGTCCTCGCCGACGAGACGGGGCGGGACCCGCGCCGCCTCACCGCCGCCCTCGTGGCGCGGGCGGCCGCCGCGGGCGACGCCTTCGCGACCATGGTGTGGGACGAGGCGCAGCGTTACCTCGGCGCCGCCCTCGCCAACTACGTCACCATCCTGAACCCGGAGCTGCTCGTCCTGGGCGGCGGCATCATGACCACGGTGCCCGCGCTGGGTGAGTCGCTCGCCGAGCGCATTCGCGCGCACGCCACCATGATGTCCCGCACGGTGCGGGTGGCACGCGCGGGGCTGGGAGATTCCGCCGGCATCTTCGGCGCCGCCGATCGCGTGTGGCGACAGCAGTGAGGCGCCTCCACGACCTGGGCCGCGACTGGGTGTCGCGCTCCGGCCTGCTCGTCGACGTCGCCGTATCCCTCGTCCTGGCCCTGGTGACCCTGGCCTCCCGCTGGCCCTATCGCGCGCGGATGCTCTACAACTGGGACGCCGTCCAGTTCGCCCTCGCGCTGCGCGAGTTCGACATCGCCAAGCATCAGCCGCACCCGCCCGGCTACCTGCTGTACGTGGGTCTGGGCCGTCTGGTCAACGCCACCGTGGGCGACCCCACGCTGGCCTACGTGACGGTGGCGATGGTGTTTAGCGCCGCCACGACCGTCACCGTCTACTGGCTGGCGCGCGCGCTCTACGACCGCACCACCGCGGGAGCGGCGGCGGCGCTGCTCGCGGTGAGCCCGCTCTTCTGGTTTTACGGATCGGTGGGCTTGACCTATGCCGGCGAAGCCTTCGGCGCGACGCTCATGGCGCTCCTCGCCTACCGCGCGCTGCACGGCAGCGTCCCGCATCTCTACCTGGGCGCGGTGTGCCTGGGCCTGGCGGGCGGGCTCCGACTCTCCGTGCTGCTCCTGCTCCTGCCGCTCTGGGCGACGGCGGCCGCCCTGGGCATCCGCGAGCGCAAGCGCCTGGTTGCCGCCGGCGCCCTGCTCGCGGCCGCCGTGCTCGCGTGGCTCCTTCCGCTCGTCTGGCTGTCGGGCGGGTGGGCCGCGTATCTCCACGCCTCGCGGGAGCTCTACGGCAGCACCGTGCTGCCCACCTCCGTGCTGGGCGGCGATCTGGATACCACGCTGCGCCAGGCCCGCTACGTGCTGGAGTCGGTGCTGGTGGGACTGGGGCCGCTGGCGCTCGCCCTCGGGGCGCTGCCGTTCTACGCCCGCCGGCGCGGCTGGGGCACACGCGAGTGGTTCCTCCTCGGCTGGATGGCGCCGCCGCTCGCCGTGTACACCCTCGTCCACTTCGGGCAGGCGGGCTACGTGCTGACCTTCCTGCCCGCGCTCGTCATCCTGCTGAGCCGCGCGGTGGTGGAGCTGGTGGCGGCGGGCTCCGAGCGCCTGCGCCGGCCGCACTGGCGCTGGGCGCTGACCCTCGCCGCCCTCGGCCCGCTCCTCTTCATCAACACCGGGTTCTTCGTCAAGGCGAGCCCGGTGCCACGCGAGTTCGACCGTCGCGAGGGCGATGGCTGGATGTGGCGGGCGCGGGACGAGGCCCACGACTGGATTCTCTCGCGCACGGCGGCCGCGCTCCGCGAGCACGAGGCGGTGCTCCGCACCTACGTGCGCACCATCCGCGCGGTCTACGACCCGATGGACACCGCGCTCCTCACCGAGCTGGGCAACACGCGCTCGTACCCGTGGCTGCGGCACGCCATGTACTACATGCCGGAGTACGCGATCTATCAGCTCGCCCTGCGCCCCGATCCACCCGGCTTCTACGTGCCCCAGTCGGCGGCGGTCATGCTCCTCACGCCCGGCACCACCATCACGGTGCCGCGGCGCATGCGCCAGCTCGTGTGGTTCGTCGACCACTGGGATCCGGAGTTGCCGCGGCCGCGGGGGCTGCTCGAGATCCAGCTGTCCTACGGCCGATTCCTCTACGTGCTGCCCCTGGGCCAGGCCCCGGTGGAGCACGCCGGCTACACCTTCGTCCGCGAGCCCCGGTGATCATCGCGGGGGCGCTCGCCCTCGGCCTGGCGCTCTTCGCCCTTCGCGAGCAGCAGCTGGCCGGCGTGGCCGGGTTCCCCCTCGACGACTCGTGGATCCACTTCCAGTTCGCGCGGAACCTCGCCGAAGGCCACGGCTTCTCCTACAATCCCGGCGTGCCGGTGGCGGGCTCGACCGCGCCCCTCTGGACGCTGCTCCTGGGCGCGCTCTTCGCGGGCGCCGGCAGCCACCCGCCGCTCGCCAAGGTGGCGGGCGTGGCGTCGGCGCTCGGCACCGCGCTCGTGGCCGCCCGCCTCGCGCTGGCCTGGACGGGCGACCGCGCCGCCGCTCTGCTCGCCGGCGGGCTCACCGCGCTGAGCGGACCGCTCCTCTGGGGCGCCTTCTCGGGGATGGAAGTCTCGCTGGCCGCCTTGCTCGCCACCGCGGGCATGCTCGCCCACGCGCAGGGCCGCGATCTTGCGGCCGCCCTGCTGCTCGCCCTCGCGGTGCTGACGCGGCCGGAGGCGGTGCTGCTGCTCGCGCTCGCCTGGGCGGCGGGGCCGCTGACGTGGCGGCGCTCGGCCGTCTTCGCCGGATGCGCCGCCGCGCTCGTGGGCCCCTGGGTGGTCTTCAATCTCGCCACCGGCGGGACGCCCTTGCCCGCCACCGCCGTCGCCAAGATCGAGGGCGGCCTCGCCGGCCTCCTCGGCGGCACGCGCGAGCCGCTCATGACCACGCTCGTCACGCGGCCGTGGGGCTTCGTCGTCGAGTGGGTGGGCTGGCTCAGCGACGTGAACGCCCTGCTGCCCCTGCTCCTGCTGCCGGGCCTGTGGCTCCTCTGGCGCCGGGGCGGCCGGCGCCTCGCGCTGCCCGCCGGCCTCCTGGCGCTACAGCCCCTGGCCATGGCGCTCCTGGCGCCGTACCGAGGCCCCGCCTTCCAGGAGGGCCGCTACGCCATGCATCTCCTCCCCATGGCCCTGGCGGTGATCGCGCTGCCGGTGGTCGCGCTCGTCGGGAAGGGCGCCGACGCCGCGAGCCTCGCGCGCTTCCGCCGTCTCCTCGTCGTGGGGCTCGTCGTGGCCTCCGGGGTGTCCCTCTGGCCCGCGGCCACGCGGTATGGCTGGGCGGTGCAGAACATCGAGGCCATGCAGGTGCGGCTCGGGCACTGGGTGGACGCCCACACGCCGCGCGACGCGCGGCTGGCCCTCAACGACGTCGGCGCCATCGGCTACCTCTCCCGCCGCGAGGTCATCGACGTGATGGGGATCGTGACTCCGGCCATCATCCCCTATCGCCGCGAAGGCGCGGAGGGGGTGCTTCGCTACCTCGAGCAGACCTGTCCCGACTACCTCATCGTGTTTCCCGCCTGGTTCCCGCGTCTCGCCGTCCGCACCGACCGCTTCACACCCATCCATCGCGTGCGGCTGACGCGCAATACGGTGGCGGGCGCCGAGGAGATGGTGGTGTACGAGACGGTGTGGGCGCGCGGGCACGAGGGCCGGCGCGCTTGTCCAGGGGGAGAGCCGACTCGATGAGGGCCCGGGGGCTCGCGGCGTCGGTGGCCGCGCTGACGCTGGTGATGGGCGTCTCACCCGCCCAGGCTCAGCTCTATCGCTGGGTGAACGAGCAGGGCGAGGTGCACTTCACCCAGGGGCTCGAGAACATCCCCGAGCGTTTCCGTGGCGGCGCGCGTCTCCTCGGCTATCCGGAGGCGGCGCCCGCACCGGCTCCCACTGCCCCCGCCGGCCCGGCGGCCGCACCCGAGGCCCCTCAACCCGGTGTCCGGGGCGGCGCGCGCATCCCGTTCACCCCCGGCGAGCCGATTTTGCTCACCGTGCGGGTCAACGGCCTGCGGACCCTCCGCCTGCTCCTCGACACGGGAGCGCAGAGCACGCTCATCCATACCCGCGCCCTGGCTGCCATCGGCGTGGATCCGAGCGGCGGCCGTCCGATCAGCCTCATGGGGGTCACCGGGCAGGCGGAGGGGCGGTACGTGGGGCTCGAAAGCCTCGAGGTCGGCGAGGCCCGCGTGGCGCCGCTCGGGGTGATCGCCTACGACCTGCACCTGCGCGAGGGGGACGGCCTCCTCGGACGGGACTTCCTCGACCGCTTCAAGCTGACCGTCGACACCGAGGCGCGGGTGGTCATTCTCGCGCCCCGCTGATGCCCCCTCCCTCGCGGCGAGCGGGCCCTCCGTGTTAACTTGAGGTGCCATGAAAGGGGAGGGAACGCGATGAGACGGCTCACCGTGGGGACGGCGGCGCTCGCCTTCATGGGGCTCGGGCCCGCCACCGAGGCGTCCGCGCAGACCTACCGCTGGACGGACGAGCAGGGACGCGTGAACTACACCCAGGGGATCGACAGCATCCCCGAGCGCTTCCGGCCCAGCGCGCAGTTCCTGACCTCCCCGCCGCCCGCCCCCGTGCCTGCGGTGACGGCGCCCGGCGCCCGCCCCACCCCCGTGGCGGGCGGCAGCGCGGCGCAGATCCGCTTCACGCCCGGTCAGCCCATCGTGGTGAACGCGCGCATCAATGACGGCGGGAGCGTCCGGCTGCTCCTCGACACCGGGGCCTCCGTGACCACGATCAGCCCGCGCGTCCTCGCCCAGCTTGGGGTCTCGAGCCGCGATGCCCTCCGGGGCTCCATCCGCGGCGTCACCGGCACCGCCGCGGCGCTCTTCGTCATGGTCAACACGATCGACGTCAACGGCGCCAAGGCGGGCCCCATCCGCGTGGTCGCCCACGACGTCGAGCTGGGCCAGGGCGAAGGCCTGCTCGGCCGCGACTACCTCGACCGGTTCATCGTCAACATCGACAACCAGGTAGGCATCGTCACGCTCACGCCGCGGTAGTCGGCCGCGGCGGGAGACGATCGCATGGACTACAAGGACACGCTCAACCTTCCCCGGACGACCTTCCCCATGAAGGCCAATCTCTCCTCGCTCGAGCCCGAGCTGCTCGAGCGGTGGAAGGGCATGGACATCTACGGGAAGATCCGGAAGGCCGCGGGCGCGCGCCCGCTCTGGGTCTTCCACGACGGCCCCCCGTACGCCAACGGGCACATCCACATGGGGACCGCGCTCAACAAGATCCTGAAGGACCTCGCGGTCAAGACCCACAACATGCTCGGGTTCAACGCGATGTTCGTGCCCGGGTGGGACTGCCACGGCCTGCCCATCGAGCACGGCGTGGACAAGGCCCTGGGGCTCGACTCGGCCTCGGTGGACGTGCGCAAGGCCATGGATCCGGTGGAGAAGATCCGGCGCTGCCGTGAGTACGCGCTCGAATTCCTGGATATCCAGAGAGAAGAATTCAAGCGTCTCGGCGTGTTCGCCGACTGGGACAACCGGTACGCGACGCTCGATCCCGCCTACGAGGCGGTGATCGTCCGCGAGTTCGGCCGCTTCGTGGGGCAGGGCGCCGTCTACAAGGGCCTCAAGCCCGTGCACTGGTGCATGCACTGCAAGACCGCGCTCGCCCAGGCCGAGGTGGAGTACGAGGACCAGACCACGCCCACCGTGTACGTGAAGTTCCCCGTGGCGACGGCGAGCCCGGCCCTGGCCGAGGCCCTCGGCGGCCGCAAGGCCTCGCTGGTCGTCTGGACCACCACGCCCTGGACCTTGCCCGCCAATCTCGCCATCGCCGTGCACCCGACGGAGACCTACACCGCCCTCGAGGTGGACGGCGAGTGGCTGATCGTCGCCCGGCCGCTCGCGGTGGCGGTGGCGAATCTGCCCGGGGTCGCCGGCCGCGCGCGCGGCACCAGCCTCGGCCTGCCCGGCGCCGCGCTGGTGGGCACGCAGGCCCGGCATCCGTGGATCGCCCGCGACTCCGTCGTGCTCGCCGAGGACTTCGTGGCGATGGACGCGGGCACCGGGCTGGTGCACATCGCCCCCGGGCACGGCGAGGAGGACTACGAGGCGGGCCGGCGCGCCGGGCTCAAGATCTACAACCCCGTGGACGACGACGGCAAATTCATCGCCGAGGTCGAGCACTTCGCCGGGCAGACGGTGTGGGAGGCGAACCCGCGGATCATCGCGCATCTCAAGCAGGTGGGCGCGCTGCTCGCCGAGATTCCCGTGAGCCACACGTATCCGCACTGCTGGCGGTGCAAGAACCCCACGCTGTTCCGCGCCACCGAGCAGTGGTTCCTCTCGCTCGACAAGACGGGCCTGCGCCAGCGGGCGCTGGACGCCATCCGGAACGAGGTTCGCTGGATCCCCGAGTGGGGCGAATCGCGCATCTACAACATGGTGGCCCACCGCCCCGACTGGGTGCTGTCGCGCCAGCGCGTGTGGGGCGTGCCCATCGTGGCGTTCTACTGCGTGAAGTGCGGCCACCTGCTGCTCGAGGAGCGCGTGGCCGAGCACGTGGCGGAGATCTTCCGCGCCGGGCGCGGCATCGAGGAGTGGTATGTCCGGCCGGAGCGCGAGCTCCTCCCCCCCGGCACGCGCTGCGCCGCCTGCGGCGGCGAGGAGTTCCGGCGCGAGACGGACATCCTCGACGTCTGGGTGGACTCGGGCTGTAGCCACGCCGCCGTGCTGGAGACGCGCCCGGATCAGCGCTGGCCGGCCGACCTCTATCTGGAGGGCTCGGATCAGCACCGCGGGTGGTTCCACTCTTCGCTGCTCGAGGCGGTGGGGACGCGGGGCAAGCCCCCCTACCGCACCGTGCTCACCCACGGCTTCCTGGTGGACGGCGACGGCCGCAAGATGTCGAAGTCGGTGGGTAACTACCTCACCCAGGAGCAGCTCCTGCCCAAGTACGGGGCGGAGGTGCTGCGCCTGTGGGTCGCCGCCGAGGACTACACCGAGGACATCCGGCTGTCGGACGAGATCCTGAGCCGGCTCGCCGATGCCTATCGCCGCATCCGCAACACGTGGCGCTTCCTCCTCGGCGCGCTCGCCGACTTCGATCCCGATCGGGACCGCGTGTCCTACGACCAGATGGAGGAGCTGGATCGTTGGGCGCTACTCCGCCTGGGCGAGCTGATCTCCCGGGTGCGCCGCGCGTACGAGGAGTATCAGTTCCACGTGGTCTTCCACGCCACGCACAACTTCTGCGCGGTCGATCTCTCCGCGCTCTACCTCGACATCATCAAGGACCGGCTCTACGCTTCCGCCGCCAATGACCCGCGGCGCCGCGCCGCCCAGACGGTGTGCTTCGAGATGCTCACCGCCCTCACGCGCCTGCTCGCCCCCATCCTGACGTTCACCGCGGAAGAGGTCTGGGGCCACATCGCCGGCGCGGGCAAGCCCGAGAGCGTGCACCTCACCACGTTCCCCGAGGAGCGGGGCGAGTGGGCGAACGAGCGGCTCGCCGCCGAATGGGAGCGCCTGCTGGAAGTGCGCGGCGAGGTGTCGCGCGCGCTCGAGGCCGCGCGCAAGGCGGGCAAGATCGGCAAGGGCATCGACGCCGTCGTCTACGTGGTGAGCGCGCCGGAGGAGCAGTGGCGGCCGCTGCTCGTCGCCAAGGGCGAGCCGCTGCTCGCCACCGTGTTCAACGTGTCGGGGGTGCGGCTGGGCGAGACGCCGCCCGAGGGCGACGCCATCGCCTACGAGAGCGCGGACATCCCCGGGCTGGCCCTCGCGGTGGTGCCGGCGAAGGCGCTGCGCTGGAAGAAGTGCGAGCGCTGCTGGATGTGGACGCCACGCGTGGGCGAGGACCGCGAGCATCCGACGCTCTGCGAGCGCTGCGTCCCGGTGGTCCGCGCGCTCCGGTAGATGCGGCTGATCCTGCCGCTGGCGGCGGCCATCATCGTCGCCGACCAGATCGCGAAGTGGTGGGCGCTGCGTGATCTCCGCTTCGGCCAGTCGGTGCCGGTGGTGGACGGCTTCTTCTCGCTCACCCTCGTCATGAATCCCGGTCTGGCCTTCGGCATGCTGGGCGGGATGCCGGAGGCGCTGCGCTGGATGGTGGGGCTGCTCTCGATCGGCGCCATCGTTGTGCTGGCGGTGCTCGCCGCCCGCCTCCTCCCCACCGGAGGGAACTGGACCCGCCTGGCCCTGGGGCTCGTCTTCGGGGGCGCCGCGGGCAACCTCATCGATCGCGTGCGCTTCGGCGCGGTGGTGGACTTCCTCGACTTCTACTGGGGGGAGTATCACTGGCCCGCGTTCAACGTGGCCGACTCCGCCATCACCGTGGGGGTGACCATGATTGCCATCCGAATGCTGATGGACACTGCCCCGGCCCAGGCGGCTCCCCCCGGAAAGGCCTGAAGAGACCCCGCGGGGAGGACATGAAGATCCCGCGGCGCCTCGCCGGCACCGTCGCGCCCGCCGAGGCCGGGGCCCGCCTCGATCGCTGGCTCGCCGAGCGCCTGCCCGACCTCTCGCGCACCCGCGTGAAGGGGCTCGTCGACGGGGGCCGGGTCCTGGTGGACGGGCGCGCCGCCAAGGCGGCACTGCGCCTGCGGGCGGGCGCCCGGGTCGAAGCCGAGGTGCCGCCGCTCCCGCCCGAGACCCTGCTGCCCGAGCCGGTTCTCCTGCGCGTGATCCTCGAGGACGCGCACGTGCTGGTCGTGGACAAGCCGGCCGGCATGGTCACGCATCCCGGAGCGGGCCGGATGACGGGCACCCTCGCCGCGGCCGCCCTCGCCCATGCCCCTTCCATCGCCGGCGTCGGCGGCCCGCGACGGCCCGGCATCGTCCATCGCCTCGACAAGGGCACGTCCGGCCTCATCGTGCTCGCCAAGACGCCCGCCGCGTACGACTCGCTCACCGCGCAGCTCGCGCGCCGCACGGTGAGCCGCCGCTATCTCGCGGTGGCCCACGGCCGCCTGCCGAGGGACGAGGGCACCGTGGACGCCGCCATCGGGCGGGATCCACGGTCGCGCGTCCGCATGGCCGTCGCGACGGGCGGAACGGGCCGGCGGGCGATCACCCGCTACCGTGTGCTCGAGCGATTCGCCGACGCCACGCTGGTGGAATGCCGGCTCGAGACCGGACGCACGCATCAGATCCGCGTTCACCTGGCCTCGCTCGGGCACGCGCTGCTCGGCGACGACACCTACGGGCGCCGGCGAGCCGGGGCGCCGGCCGATCCCGAACGCGCCGCCCTCATCGCGGGGCTGGGAGGCGTGGCCCTGCACGCCGCCGGGCTCGCCTTTCTCCACCCCGCCACCGGCCAGCGGGTCGAGCTGGCGGCCGAGACGCCCCCGCGCATCGAGCGACTCCTGGCGCACCTGCGCCGCGCGACCGCGGAGACCGGCACGCGGCGCAAGCGCTAGTGTCTCCTCCGGGCGCACGAATTTGCTGGGGCGTGTCGCTTCTTCGCACCTCGCGCTCGGACACCTTACACCTAAGTAGCCGGAAAATCTGGAGCCGCGCCCGCCATAGGCCTTGGCAAGCGCCGTGCTACGATCGAACGCGTATGCAATCCAGCGCCGCGCCTGCTCTGACCGTGATCATTCTGGCCGCGGGCGACTCGAAGCGCATGAAGTCCAGCCGGCCCAAGGTGCTACATCCCCTGTGCGGCCGTCCCCTCATCCAGTATCCGGTCTCGGTGGCCCGCGCCCTCGGCGGCAAGGTCGTGCTGGTGGTCGGGCGCGCCTCCGAGCAGGTCCGGGCGGCGGTGGGCGACGTGCCCGGCCTGGTCTACGTCGAGCAGACGGAGCGCCGGGGGACCGGACACGCGGTGCTGCAAGCGCGCGCGGTGTGCCGCGACGCGACCGGGACCATCCTGGTGATGCCGGGCGACCAGCCGCTGATGTCGGAGGCGATGCTCCGCGGGCTCGTCGAGCACCACGCCGCGTCCGGCGCCGCCGCCACGCTCCTCACCGCGTGCGTCGAGGATCCCGCCGGCTACGGGCGTGTGATCCGCGAGAACGGCCGGCCGACCGCGATCGTCGAGCATCGCGACGCCACGCCCCCGCAGCGCGAGATCCACGAGATCGGCACCAGCGTCTACTGCTTCGACGCCGCCACCTTCTGGCCCGCGCTGGACCGGGTGACGCCGCAGAACGAGCAGGGCGAGTACTACCTCACCGATGTCATCGGTATCCTCCGCCGCGACGGCCGGAGCCTCGAGGCGGTGGTGGCCGAGGATCCACGCGAGTGCCTGGGCATCAACGACCGGAAGCAGCTCGCCCAGCTCGCCGCGCTCCACCGCGGCCGCATCCTGGACCGTCTGATGGCGGACGGCGTGACCGTTCTTGACCCCAGCACGACCTACGTGGACGACACCGTCGTGATCGGCCCCGATACCGTGCTCCATCCGGGAGTGACGCTTGAGGGCGTGACCACCATCGGGGCCGAGTGCGTGATCAGCGCCGGCTGCCATGTCTCGTCGAGCCGCCTCGGCGACCGCGTGCTCCTCAAGCCCTACTGCGTGCTCGCGGAGGCGGCGGTGGACGAGGGGGCGCAGCTCGGCCCCTTCTGCAATCTGCGCCCGCTCTCCCAGGTCGGGGCGGGAGCGAAGATCGGCAACTTCGTCGAGCTCAAGAAGTCGAAGATCGGGCGCGGTGCCAAGGTGCCGCATCTGTCCTACGTGGGCGACGCCCAGGTGGGCGCGGGGGCGAACCTGGGCGCGGGCACCATCACCTGCAACTACGACGGCGCCAACAAGCACGAGACGGTGATCGGGGCGGAGGCCTTCATCGGGACCAATACGAGCCTGGTCGCGCCGGTGACCATCGGCGAGGGCGCGTACGTCGCGGCGGGCTCCGTCATCACGAAGAGCGTCCCCCCGGGCGCCCTCGCCGTCGCGCGCGGGCGTCAGGAGACGCGCGAGGGCTGGGCGGCGCGCAAGAAGGCGGCGAAAAAGTCCGGGCCCAAGGAAGGGGCGTAACGGTATGTGCGGCATCGTCGGCTACATCGGCGACAAGAGCGCGGCCGAGATCATCCTGGAAGGGCTCAAGAAGCTCGAGTACCGCGGCTACGACTCCGCGGGCGTGGCGGTGCTGGGGGCGGAGGGCTTGCAGGTGCGGCGCGCCGCCGGCCGTCTCAAGGGCCTCGAGGGCCTCGTGCGCGAGCGTCCCGTCGCGGGCTCCATCGGGGTGGGGCACACGCGCTGGGCCACCCACGGCCGTCCCACCGACGAGAACGCGCACCCCCACACCGACGGCTCCGGCAACCTCGTCGTTGTCCACAACGGGATCATCGAGAACTACCTCCCCATCAAGGAGCGCCTGATCGCGGAGGGGCACGTCTTCAAGTCGGAGACGGACACCGAGGTGATCGCGCACTTGATCGAGCGGCACCTTCAGGACACGTCCCGCCTCGACGAGGCCACGCGCCGCGCGCTGCGCGAGCTGCGCGGGTCCTACGCCATCGTGGTGCTCGCGAAGAGCGCGCCCGACCGGCTCGTCGCCGCCAAGCACGGCGCGGGCAGCGTGGTGGTGGGGCTGGGCGCGGGCGAGACCTTCCTCGCCTCCGACATTCCCGCCCTGCTCGCGCACACGCGGGACATGGTCATCCTCGAGGACGAGGACATCGCGGTGGTCACGCGCCACGGGGTCGACGTCACCAAGCTCGACGGCGCGCCCGCGGAGCGGCAGCCCACGCGCATCCTGTGGGACCCGATCCTCGCCGAGAAGGGCGGCTACCGCCACTTCATGCTGAAGGAGATCTACGAGCAGCCGCGGGCCGCTGCCGACAGCCTGCGCGGCCGCGTCTCGCCGGAGAGCGGGAGCGTGGTGCTGCCCGACATCAACCTCGATCCCGAAGTAACCTCCGAAGTATCCCGGATAGTCCTCCTCGCCTGCGGCACCTCGTACCACGCGGCCATCGTGGGACGCTTCCTCGTGGAGCGGCTCACCGGTTTGCCCGCCGAGGTGGACGTGGCCTCGGAGTGGCGCTACCGGGACGCCCCCGTCGGCCCCGAGACCCTCGTGGTGGCGCTCTCGCAGTCGGGCGAGACCGCCGACACGCTGGGCGCGGTGAAGGCGGCGCGCGCCAAGGGCGCCCCCATCGTGGGCATCACCAACGTGGTGGGGTCGGCGCTGGCTCGCGAGTCCACCGGCGTGGTGTACACGCCCGCGGGCCCCGAGATCGGGGTCGCGTCGTCCAAAACCTTCACCGCCACCATCATTGCCGCGTACCTCCTGGCCCTCTGGCTGGGCCGTCGGCGCGAGCATCTCTCCGCCGAGGAAGGGCGCCGCCACGTGCAGGGGCTGCTCGAGCTGCCGCGTCTCATCGAGAAGACGCTCGAGCTCGACGGCAGCGTGGCCACGCTGGCCCGCGAGCTGGTGCGCTACAAGGACTTCCTCTTCCTCGGGCGCGGCATCCACTACCCGATCGCCCTCGAGGGCGCGCTGAAGCTCAAGGAGCTGTCCTATCTGCACGCCGAGGGCTATCCCGCCGGCGAGATGAAGCATGGCCCCATCGCGCTCATCGACGAGGGGCTGCCGGTGGTGGCGCTCATCCCCAAGGACGGCACCTACGAGCGCATGATGGGCAATGTCGAGGAGGTACGCGCCCGCGATGGCCGCGTGATCGCGCTCGCCCACGAGGGCGACCGCGAGGCGAAAGCCAAGGCCGACTGGGTGATCGCCGTTCCCGCGGCGAGCGAGCTGCTCTCGCCCATCCTCATGGCCATTCCGCTCCAGCTCCTCGCCTATCACGTGGCCGTTCGCCTCGGCCGCGACGTCGACCAGCCCCGGAACCTCGCGAAGTCGGTCACGGTGGAGTAGGGCGGCGCTGGCGCGCGCCCGGCTCCCGCGCCTCCTCCTCGCGCTCGCGGTATTCGGCGGCGCGGCCGCCTGCGCCGCCCCGGCGCGCATCCCCGCTGCGGGCGTGATCGCGGGCCAGCGCGTGGCCACTACCGTGGACGCGCCGATCGCGCGCGACTACCTCGAGCGCTACCTCCGCGGTGACCGCTCCGACGTCGCCCTGGTCGAGGCGGTGGAGGGCAGCGCGCGCGAGGGGGCGGCCGATCCCCACGACCGCGAGGCCCTGGGGCGGCTCGCGCGCCGGTACTCCACCGATCTGGCCACGCTCCACTTCGTGGCGCGTCTCTACGACCACCCCGACAATCGGCGGGTGCAGGACGCCTTCCATCGCCATTTCCGCCTGCTTGTCGCTCGCCAGGCGACGCGCGCGCCGGATCGCGCGTACCTGGTGGCCTTCGTGCCGGGCTACGCTTACCGGCGCGACCCCGCGACCGGCGCCGACTTCGCCCGCCAGCGCGCCGTGCTCGAGGCCGCGGGCTTCCGCACCCTCCTCATCGAGACGGAGGAGCTGGCCGGCGTCGAGCGCAACGCCCGGCTGGTGGCGGAGCGGCTCGCGCGGCTGGCCGAGGGCGAGGAGCGCATCATCATCGTGAGCGCGAGCAAGGGCGGGCCGGAGACGGCCCTCGCGCTGGGCGAGGGCCTGTCCCCGGACGCCGCCCGGCGCGTCAAGGCCTGGATCAGCGTCGGCGGCCTGCTCCGGGGGAGCCCGTACGCCGACCGCTATCTGGGCTGGCCGCAGCGCTGGCTCGCCGCGCTCGCGCTCACCTGGGAGGGGCTGCCCACGAGCCTGGTCCGGGACATGAGCACGGCCGAGCGCGCGCCGGCGCTGGCGCGGCTGCGCTTGCCCGCGCACCTCGTGACCCTCCAGTACGTGGGCGCCCCGCTCTCGGGGCAGGTGCCGCCGTGGAGCCGGGGTCGCTACTGCGTGCTGCGCGCGCACGGGCCGAACGACGGGCTCACGCTCCTCGCCGACGAGCTGCTCGCCGGGGGGCTCGTGGTCACCGATCTCGGCCTCGACCACTACTACCAGGATCCCGCGATCGACCTGAAGACGCTCGCGCTTCTCGCGGCCGTGCTCGACGAGCTGCGGCGGAGCGCGCCGGAGCCGCCCGCCTGAGCCGCCGGCCGGACTTGCCCGGCGTCGTACTGTTGAAGGAGGGGTGGCGATATGGCAGAGCTCATTCGCCAGCATTCGGCCCGGGTCCTGGATGAGGACGGAAAGAAGTACGTCGCGCTCATCTACGGCGATGAGCGCTCGGACGGTACCTGGGAGGGCTGGCTGGAGTTCCGGACCGGGCGCACCGTGCTGCGCACGGAGCGGGAAACCACGCAGCCCAACCGCACGGCGGTCGAGTACTGGGCCTCGGGACTCGAGCCGACCTACCTCGAGGGGGCGCTTGCCCGCGCGCAAGGGCGCCTGCTATAGAGGGGGAATGCTCCGTTTCGACCACTTCCGGCTCGCCGTCGCCGATCTCGGCCGCTCGCGGCGCTGGTACGTGGATACTCTCGGGATGAAGGTGGAGTTCGAGATGCCCGACCGGAAGTCGGTCGCCCTTCAAGACACCGAAGGGTTCACGATGTTCATCCAGGAGGCGCAGCCGCCGGCCGGCGCCGACGCCTGCGCGTTCTGGTTCCAGGTGGCCGACGTCGACGCCACGTTCCGCGACTGGTCGGCCCGCGGCATCGAGTTCGCGCATCCGCCGCGGAAGAATTTCTGGGGGTACGGCGCCGAGCTGACCGATCCCGACGGGCACCCGGTACGCCTCTGGGACGAGCGCACGATGAAGGAGAAGTGAGGGCCGGCCGTGATCGTGCGCCGGGCCGCCCTCGACGACGCGCCCGCCATCGCCGCGGTCCACGTCCAGGCCTGGCAGGCCGCCTACAAGGGGATCGTACCGGACGCCTTTCTCGACGCCCTCCGCGTGGAGGAGCGCACGACGCGGTGGCGCCAGAATCTCGCCGAGGGCGCGTCGACCGTATGCGTGGCGGAATCGCCCGAGGGCGTGGTCGGCTGGGCCAGCGTGGGCGCCTGCCGCGACGCCGACGCGACCGCCACGACCGGCGAGCTCTGGGCCATCTACGTGGCGCCCGGCCGCTGGCGGCATGGGGTCGGCCGCGCGATGTGGGCGTGGGGCCAGTCCCACCTCGAGCAGGCGGGCTTCACGAGCGCGGTGGTGTGGGTGCTCGAAGAGAACCGCTCCGCGCGCCGTTTCTACGCGACGGTGGGCTTCGTCCCCGCGCCGGACGCCACCAAGATGGTCGAGATCGGCGGGGTGAGCCTCCCCGAGGTGCGGCTACGCGCGCCGCGCATCCGCGCCGCTCGGTCATGATCGGCCCTCCTGGCCTTCCTGCTGCTGGCCCTCCACCTCGCCGGGCCGCTCTGATACTGTCGAGGGCATGAGCGCAGACGATCGCCCGCAGGGCCGGGTGTTGTCCCGGCGGGAAGCGCTGGCGGTGCTCGCCGCCGCCGGCTCCTCCCTGCTCGTGCCCGTGGCCGGCCGCGCCCAGGTGAAGCCGCCCGGCGTCGCGGGGTGCGTGGTGCGGCCCGAGCAGAGCGAAGGCCCCTTCTTCGTGGAAGAAGCCCTGAACCGGTCGGATCTGAGAACGGATCCGTCGGACGGGACGGTGAAGCCAGGGACGCCGCTCGCCCTGACCCTGATCGTCGCCCGCCTCGCCCGCGGGAGCTGCGCGCCGCTGCCGGGCGTGCGGGTGGATCTGTGGCATTGCGATCACCTGGGCGCGTACTCGGACGTCAGCGGCACCGCGGGCAAGAAGTTCCTGCGCGGCTATCAGGTCACCGATGGCGAGGGCCGCGCGCAGTTCACCACGGTGTACCCCGGCGGCTATCAGGGCCGGACCGTGCACATCCACTTCAAGCTGCGCGCGGCGCGGGAGCAGCGGCCGGGCTTCGCCTTCACCTCGCAGCTCTACTTCGACGATGCGCTCACCGATCAGGTGCTCGCGGCGCCGCCCTACGGCGGGCGTCCCCGCGGCACGCGGAACGATTCCGACGGGCTCTTCCGGCGCGGCGGCCGGCAGCTGACGCTCGCCCTCACGCCCCGCGCGGGCGGCTACGCGGGGACCTTCACCGTGGCGCTCGACGGAGCGTAGCGACGTGGAGGCCTGACACGCCCGTGCCCGCGCCGCGCCGCGCCGCGCTTCTCGCGCTCGCCCTGGCGCTCCTCACCGTTGGCCCCGCGGGCGCGGGGGCGCAGACGCCCCCCTCGGCGAGCGAGCAGGCGGCGTACACGGGGCTGCTCGCGGCCGCCGCGCGCGGGGAGGCGGGGCGCATCCCGGCGCTCGTCGCCGCCGGTGCCCGCCCGGACACGCGCGATGGCCACGGACGCACGCCGCTGCACGTGGCGGCCTACGGCGGCCACCACGACGCCATGCGCGCGCTGGCCGACGCCGGCGCCGATCCCAATGCCCTGGAAAACGACCGCTACGACATCGTCACTATCGCCGCGGTGGCCAACGATGGGCCCACCCTGGCGGTGGCGCTCGCCATCGGGACCAGCGCGCGCAACGTGACCAGCCGCTACGACGGCACCGCTCTGATCGCCGCCGCCCACCTGGGCCACGCGGAGGTCGTGCGCGTGCTGATTCGCGCGGGCGCCCCGCTCGACCACGTCAACAATCTCGGCTGGACCGCCCTCATCGAATCCATCGTGCTCGGTGACGGCGGACCGCGGCACACCGAGACATTGAGGGCCCTGGTCGAGGCGGGCGCGAGCGTGAACCTGCCGGATCGCCAGGGGCGCACCCCGCTGGCGCTCGCGCAGGCGCGCGGGTACGAGGCCATGGTGCAGCTGCTCCGCCGGGCCGGCGCGCGGGCGCTCGAGAGATCGGTCTGGCTGGTGGGAACGAGCCGCGGTACCTTGTCGGCGGTGAACGCCGCCGCCTGCGAGGGGCGCGCCCCGCACGACTTCGGGCGTTACTAGACCCAGAGGGAGAATTCATGCCGACGGCCACCATCGACGGGCTCACGGTCGAGTACACGACGAGCGGCTCCGGGCCCGCTCTGCTGATGCTGGCCCCGGGCGGCTTCGACGCCACCATGGAGAAGTGGCGGACGGGCAGCGCGTGGACGGGCATGGCGGCGCCGGACGCGCTGGCGCGCGCCTTCACCGTGATCATGTACGACCGGCGAGAGTCCGGCGCCTCGGGCGGGCGCGTGGAGCGCCTGTCGTGGACGCTCTTCGCCGAGCAGGGCAAGTGCCTCCTCGACCATCTCGGCATCCAGCACGCGTTCGTCATGGGCGGCTGCATGGGCTGCTCGGTAGCCGTCGCGTTCGCGGCGCGGCATCCCGAGGCGACGCATGCCCTGGTGCTGCACTGGCCGGTGGGCGGATACCGGTGGAAGATGAACGGCGCCGACCGCTTCGCCCGACACCTCCGCTTCGCCCGCGAGAACGGCCTGGCCGGCGTGGTTAAGCGCGCGCACGCCGGCCGCTCGTTCTGGCAGGACCCCGAGGCCGGCCCCTGGGCCTCGGCGATCGTCAACGACCCCGCCTTTGCCGCCGCCTTCGCGGCGCAGGACCTGGATCGCTACCTCGGCATCATCGCGGCGAGCGGGCGGACGCTCTTCGATCGCGACACGCCGCCCGGCGCCGAGCCCGAGGAGCTGATGGCGATGCGGGTGCCCGCCCTCATCGTGGCGGGCGACGACCCGGCGCACGCCACCTCGGGCGCGCACTATCTCCGCGAGCTCTTGCCCCAGCCCGAGCTGTGGCCGGTGATGCCGCCCGAGCAGAACACCGAGCGCGTGGTGGCGCGCATCGTCGAGTTCGGACGCGCGCACCCCATGCCACGATAGCGAGGCGCGTGATGCCCGACCCCGAAGATCGCCAGGTCACTCCCGAGTCGCCGGTCCGCGAGATCGCCTCCGAGGGCGCGGAAGGGCCGCCCTCGCCCGGCATCGCCCTCTGTCTCTCCGGCGGCGGGTATCGCGCCATGATCTTCCACGTGGGCGTGCTGTGGCGCCTCAACGAGGCCGGCTACCTGCCGCGCCTGGCGCGCGTCTCGAGCGTCTCCGGCGGCTCGATCACCGCGGGGGTGCTGGGGCTCAAGTGGTCGCGGCTGGCGTTCGACGGGGCCAAGGTCGCGCAGGGCTTCCGCGCCGAGGTGGTCGATCCGCTCCGCGCCCTCGCCGGCCGCACCATCGACGCGGGCGCCATCGTGGGGGGCGTGGTCCTGCCCGGCGTCAGCGTCGGCGAGCGGGTCGAGGCCGCCTACCGCAAGCACCTCTTCGGCGACGCCACCCTGCAGGCGCTGCCCGATCAGCCGCGCTTCGTCATCAACGCGACCAACGTACAGTCGGGCGCGCTCTGGCGCTTCTCCAAGCCGTACCTGGCCGACTATCGGGTGGGGCGCGTGCTCAAGCCCGCCCTGCCGCTCGCCCGCGCGGTCGCCGCCTCGTCGGCGTTTCCGCCCGTGCTCTCGCCGGTGGAACTCGAGCTCCGCGCGCAGGACTGGGAAGCGCCGGCGGCGGCGGGCGCCGATCTCAACCACGAGCCGTTCACCACCGAGGTGGTGCTGAGCGACGGCGGCGTGTACGACAACCTGGGCCTGGAGACGGCGTGGAAGCGCTACCAGACCGTGCTCGTGAGCGACGCCGGCGGCAAGATGCAGGCGGAGGCCGAGCCCGAGCGCGACTGGGCGCGCCACGTCCTGCGCATACTGGAGATCATCGACAATCAGGTGCGGAGCCTGCGCAAGCGGCAGGTGATCGCGGCCTACCAGCGGGGCGATCGCAAGGGCGCCTACTGGGGCATCCGCAGCAACATCGCCGACTATCGCCTGCCCGACGCGCTCGACTGCCCGTTCGACCGCACCCTCGCCCTCGCGGGCATCGCGACGCGCCTGGCGCGCATGGAGGCCGAGCAGCAGGAGCGGCTCATCAACTGGGGTTACGCGGTGTGTGACGCCGCCCTCCGCCGCCACGTGGACGCGGGGATCGCCAGGCCCGCGGGCTTTCCGTATCCGGGCGTGGGGGTCTGATGCTGGTCCGGCGCGAGTGGCTGGAGGAGCTGATCTTCCGCGGCGAGGCCTCCCGCCGCTTCACCCAGGACTCGCCCGTGCTTCCCGACGTCTGGCTGGCCTTCGGCGAGGACTACTCTCGCGACCCGTTCGTGCGGCGCGATCTCCTCCTCACCCCGCATCGCAACGCCTCCGCGGCAGCGCTCGGATTCGCGCTGCAGCAGCGGCTGCGGGCGGAGCGGCAGACGCGCGAGTGGCGGTCGCGTCACCGCGGGGCGAAGGAGGACGTCGCCGCTCACATCGCCTACAACTCCGCGAGTGTGGCGGCGCGGCTGTCGTTCGACGAGCTCATCCGCGTGGTCCTGCCGCTGAGCGACTGGTGGGGGGAAGCCGTGCCCAGCGTGGCGGGCACGCTCGACCAGGCCGCCCGCCGGCCGGCGAGCCGCGCCATCCTCCTCGGCGAGCTGGCCCGGGTGGCGGGCGACCCGCGCCCGAAGGCGCCCCGGCCCGGCCGCGCGGGCGCCCGCGCCCGCCGCCGGGCGGCGGCGCCGGCCGACGTCTCGCCCGACCTCGTGTGGATGATCCGTGTCGTCGGCACCATCCTCCTCGCCGCCCGCGAAGAGGCGGGAGCGGACGACAAGGAGCGCTTCTTGGCGCTGAGCGAGCGGCACGCCGACGTCCTCGACGCGGTGGCCGGGCTCGTGCGGGGCATGCACGCCGCGGACGCGCGCCGGCTGCACCCCGTGCTCTACAGCGTGAGCCTCAACCGGAGGGTGACGCTGAGCGTGGCGCGCTCGACCCTCGCCGTGAAGGCCGACGCCGCCTCGCTCCTCTTTCGCATCGAAAGCCGCAACATCGCGTGGGCCGTGCTCGACAGCGGCATCGACGCCACCCACCCCGCGTTCCGCGCCCGCGATACCGCGACGGGCCGACCCTACGGCGAGCCGTTCGCGCGGCCCCGCGCGGGCGGCGACCGCTGGGTGAACCGGACCCGCGTCGCCCGGACCTTCGAGTTCTCGCGCATCCGGCAGATCCTCGAGATGGACGCGACCGCGACGGACCGTCTCCGCCATGCCTCGGGAGCGCAGGGGCCCGCCACGGGCGTCCGCGCCCAGCGCCCGCGCGGCGGACCCGTGGAGACCGTCCCGCGCGCCGAGCTGGCGCGGCGGGCGGGGGAGCTCCAGCAACGGCTCCTGAGCGGGCGGCCCCTCGACTGGGATGAGCTGGAGCCGCTGATCGAGGTCCCGCACCGCGGGGGGCCGGGCGGCTACGCGGTGCCCAACTCCGAGCACGGCACGCACGTGGCGGGCATCCTCGCCGGGGACTGGAAGCACCGGGACTGGAGCGAGGCGAACGGGCCCGACTGCGAGGACGACCTCGTGGGCATGTGCCCCGATCTCACCCTCTACGATTTCCGGGTGGTGGGCCCCGACGGCGCCGGCGACGAGTTCACGGTGATGGCGGCGCTGCAGTTCATCCGGCACCTCAATCAGACGCGCGACAAGCAGCTCATCCAGGGCGCCAACCTGAGCCTCTCGCTGAAGCACGACGTCGCCAACTACGCGTGCGGCCGCACGCCGGTCTGCGACGAGTGCGAGCGCCTCGTCAGCTCCGGGGTCGTGGTGGTGGCGGCCGCCGGCAACGAGGGGTACATCCGCTTCCATACCCCGACCGGCTCGACCGAGGGGTACAACAGCATCAGCATCACCGACCCCGGCAATGCCGACGGCGTCATCACCGTCGGGGCGACGCACCGCTTCCACCCCCACACCTACGGCGTGAGCTACTTCTCGAGCCGCGGCCCCACCGGCGACGGGCGCGTGAAGCCCGACATCGTCGCGCCGGGCGAGAAGATCACCGCTCCCATTCCCGGCGGCCGGTCGGGCCCCAAGGACGGCACGAGCATGGCCGCGCCGCACGTGAGCGGCGCGGCGGTGCTGCTGATGGCCCGGCATCGCGAGCTCATCGGACAGCCCACGCGGGTGAAGGAGATCCTCTGCCGCACCGCCACCGATCTGGGCCGGGAGCGGTACTTCCAGGGCCACGGAATGCTCGACGTCCTGCGGGCAATACAGTCCGTCTGATGCTCTTCACGCTCGAAGCGCTCGAGGCCAAGCACGGCGACGCGCTGCTGCTGCACTACGGCACCCTGGGCGCCCCGCAGCTGATCGTCATCGACGGCGGGCCGAGCGGCGTGTGGAACCGCTCGCTCAAGCCGCGGCTGGCCGCGCTCAGGAAGTCGCGGGCGGGGGACGGCGCGCTCCCGGTGGTGGCGGTCGCGGTCAGCCACATCGACGACGACCACGTCAACGGGATTCTGGCAATGTTCACCGCCATCGAGCGCGGGAAGGACGGCGGGGACGACGCGGGGCTCGACGTGCAGGCGCTCTGGCACAACAGCTTCGACGACATCGCCCCCACGGTGGAGCCGCAGGCGCTCGCCGCCGCCGAGACCCGGCTCAAGCCCGTCGCCCTCGGCGGCGAGGCGCCCCGGGGGCTCCGGATGAGCCGCGCGGGGGCGATCGTGCTCGCGTCGGTCTCGCAGGGGCGGAACCTCCGCAACGCGGCCCGGCGTCTCGGGGTGCCCGTGAACTTCGACGGCCAGGGCGGGCTGATCACGGCGCCCGCCACCGGCGGCCGGGCGGAGACGATCGGGAACGGCCTGCGCATGACCGTGCTGGGCCCGCTCGATCCGCAGCTCGCCGCCCTGCGCGCGGATTGGGACAAGGAGGTCGCGCGGCTCAGGAAGGCGGGCAAGCTCACGCCGGCCGCGCTCCAGGTCGTCCTCGCCGACTTCGTGGACGGCAGCGTCAACAACCTCTCGAGCATCGTCCTGCTCGCGGAGGCGGGCGGCAAGCGCATGCTCCTCACCGGGGACGCCCGCGGCGACTTCATCCTGGAGGGGGTCAAGAAGAGCAAGCAGCTGAAGAACGGCCGGATGCGGGTGGACGTCCTCAAGCTCCCGCACCACGGGAGCATCCGCAACGTGAAGAAGGAGTTCTTCGAGCAGATCGTGGCCGACCACTACGTGATCTCGGCCGACGGCCGCTTCGACAACCCCGACGTCGACACGCTCCGGGCCCTCTTCGCCGCGCGGCCCAAGGGCCCGTACACCCTCTACTTGACCAACCGCGTCCCGCGCGTGGCGACGTTCCTCAAGGGCAAGAAGCCCAAGGGCGTCACGGTGGTGACGCGCGGCGCGAAGGACGCGTCGGTGGCCGTGCATCTCGGCGACCGCTTGAAAGACTGACGAGGAGGCTCCGATGGCGCGAACGCTCTTCATGGTGATCGAGCACTTCAAGAATGGCGATGCGGTGCCGATCTACCGCCGCTTCCGCGACAAGGGCCGGATGACGCCCCCGGGCGTCGAGTATGTGAGCAGCTGGGTCACGCCCGAGCTCACCCGCTGCTACCAAATCATGGAGGCGGAGGATCGTGCGTCGCTCGACGCGTGGGCGAAGCATTGGACCGACCTCGCCGATTTCGAGGTGCACCCCGTGATCACGTCCAAGGAAGCGGTCGAGCGCATCGGCCCGCGGCTCTAGGGAAGGAGCGATCATGCCGGCACGCAAGCCCGAAGAGTGCGATGTGCTGTTCGGCGAGTACATGAACGCCGGCAATCTGGAGGCTCTGCTCGCGCTTTACGAGCCGACCTGCGCGCTCGTGCAGGGTGACGGTGGCGTTGTCGTCGGCACCGAGGCGATCCGCGCCAACTTCACTCGCCTCCTCGCCATGAAGCCGCGCATCGAGATCAACGTGGTGAAGGTGGTGCCCGCCGGCGACGGGCTCGCCCTCGTGTACAACGACTGGCGCCTGACGGCGAAGGGGCCGGACGGAGGACCCGTCACGCGCGCGGGGCGAGCGCTGGAGGTCATGCGCCGCCAGCCGGATGGGACGTGGCGCGTCGCCGCCGACGATCCCTTCGCGCGGGGGCGCGCCGATGTGTAGCCGGGGGCTCGCGCTCGCTCTGGGCCTGGCGATGCTGGCCTGGGCGCTGACGGGAGGCGCCGCACCGCCGGCCTCGCCCTACGCCGGGCAAGAGACACGCCCCATCAAGGCCCTCTCGGAGGACGAGGTCCGGGAGTATCTCTCCGGGAGCGGGATGGGTCTGGCGAAGGCCGCCGAGCTCAATCGATACCCCGGCCCGCGGCATGTGCTCGAGCTCGCCGACCGGCTCGCCCTCTCCGCCGACCAGCGCCGCCAGACCGAGCGCATCTTCGAGGCGATGCGGGCGGAGGCGGTGCGGCTGGGCGAGCAGGTGGTGGCGCGCGAGCGCGAGCTGGACGGGCTCTTCGCGGCGGGCAGCATCTCGCCGGCGGCGCTCGACCGGCTCGCGGTGGAGCTGGGGACGCTCCAGGGCCGGCTCCGTGCCGTGCACCTCCGGGCGCATCTCGCCCAGCGCGAGCTCCTCACCGTCGCGCAGCGCCGCCAGTACGAGGCGCTGCGGGGGTACGGCGGAGCGCAGCACGCGCCAGCGGGCCCGCATCGCGGCCACTGACGGGGGCGGCCGCCGCGGCGAGAAACTTGGTCCCGGGCGGGGCCGCCCGCTAGACTGCCGGGGATGCGCGGCTTCACGATGGTGGAGCTCCTGGTCGTCGTGCTCATCGTAGGCATTCTCGCGGTGGTCATCATCCCCATCTATCTCGGCTACACGAAGGAAGCGAAGCTGGCCGAGGGCAAGGCGATGGCGGGCTCGGTGCTCACCGCGCTGCAGGGCTGCATCCAGGCCAAGGGGCCGGGGCGCAGCTGCTCCGTCACCGAGGTCACCCGCCGCATCGGCGTGAGCAGCGCCGGCCTCACCGGCGACGGGCGCTGGACCGTGGTCACCACGAGCCGCCTGTCAGTGTCGTCGACGAATCCGCCCCGCTTCACCGGCACCATCCAGGTGTTCGGCCGCACGCCGAACAACGTGGCCGTCGCGCTGAGCATGTTCCCGACCACGCGCGGCGTGTTCCTGCGCTGCACGACCGCGAGCAGCACGCCGCCCGCCTCCAGCACCGCCGGCCAGCCCTGCTAGCGCGTCCCCGCGCGAGGAAACCGCCCGCGGCGCTGTGATATCGTTAGGGCCCATGCCGGTGCCCGCCGCTGTCCGCGACGCCATCCTCGCTCCGCTCAATGACGCGCAGCGGGAGGCCGTCACCACGACGCAGGGGCCGCTCCTCGTCCTCGCCGGCGCGGGCAGCGGCAAGACGCGCGTCATCGCCCATCGCGTCGCCTATCTTCTCGCCGTCGAGGGCGTGCACCCCCGCAACGTGCTCGCCGTCACGTTCACCAACAAGGCGGCGGAGGAGATGCGGCGGCGGGTGGAGGACATCGTGCTCCCGCTCGGCATCCGGCCGCCCCTCATCGCCACCTTCCACTCGACGTGCGTGCGCATCCTGCGCCAGCACGCGCCGCGCCTGGGGCTGCCCGCGACCTTCGTGATCTACGACGAGGACGATCGCCTCACCCTCGTGCGCGAGGCGATGCGCGAGCTGGACCTGGACGAGCGCGAGCTCACCCCCGCCTCCGCGGTGCACCGGATCAGCCACGCGAAGAACCAGATGATCTCGGTCGAGGAGGCCGAGCGCCTTGCCCGCACGCCGCGCGAGGAGCGCATCGCCTCGCTCTACCGGATCTACGAGACGCGACTCCGCGCGTCGGGGGCGGTGGACTTCGACGACCTGCTGCTCCTCGTCGTCCGCCTGTTCGAGGCTTCGCCGGCCACCCTCGACTGGTACCGCGGTCTCTGGACCTACGTGCTCGTGGACGAGTACCAGGACACCAACCGCGCCCAGTACCGGATCGTGTCCCTCCTCACCGAGGGCCATCGGAACCTCTGCGTGGTGGGCGATCCCGACCAGTCCGTCTACCGCTGGCGGGGGGCCGATCTCCGCAACATCCTCGACTTCGAGAAGGACTTCCCGGACTGCCGCGTGGTGCCGCTCGAGCAGAATTACCGCTCCACCAAGCAGATCCTCCGTATGGCGGAAGCGGTGATCCGTCACAATACCGCGCGGAAGGACAAGCGGCTCTGGACGGAGAACGCCGAGGGCGATCGCGCCCAGGTCTACCGGGCCTGGGACGAGAACGAGGAGGCCGCCTTCGTGGCCCGCGCCGTCCGCGGGCTTCGCGACGAGGGCGCCGACTACCGCGACGTCGCCGTGTTCTACCGCACCAACGCCCAGTCCCGGGTGCTGGAAGACGCGCTCCGGCGCGCGAGCATCCCGTACCTCATCGTGGGCGGCGTGCGCTTCTACGAGCGCCGTGAGGTCAAGGACGCCGTCGCCTATCTCCGCCTGCTCGTGAACCCCCGGGACGATGTCGCGTTCCGCCGGGCCATCGCGGCGCCCGCGCGGGGCGTGGGCAAGACCACCCTCGAGCACCTCGACGCGGCGGCGCGGCGCACGGGCGATGGCCTGCTTGCGGCCTGCGCCGACCTGCCCCCGGAGATCGGGGCCAAGCCGCGGCGGGCCCTCGAGGACTTCGCCGCGCTCATCGCCCGGCTCGGCGAGCGGCAGGCTGCGCTCCCCCTGCCGGCTCTCATCGACGAGGTGCTCGCCGCCTCCGGCTATCGCGACGCCCTCAAAGCGGAGCGCACCGCGGAGGCGGATACGCGCCTGGAGAACCTCGAGGAGCTGGTGGCGGCTTCCGAGGAGTTCGTGGTCGCGCGCGAGCTGGAGGGAGCGCCCGCCGACCTCCCCGCCTTCCTGGACGCCGTCTCGCTGGTCGCCGACACGGACGAGCTGGATCCGGAGACGACGGGGATAACCCTCATGACCCTGCACTCCGCTAAGGGGCTCGAGTTCCCGGTGGTGTTCCTCACCGGGCTCGAGGAGGGGGTGTTCCCGCACTCGCGTTCCATGAGCGAGCCGGAGGAGCTCGAGGAGGAGCGGCGGCTCTGCTACGTCGGACTCACCCGGGCGCGCCAGCGTCTCCTGCTGTCCTACGCGCTGCACCGGCGCATCCAGGGCTACGGGGTGGGGGAGCCCTCGCGCTTCCTCCTGGAGATCCCGGAGGAGGAGGTCACCCTGCTCAACGCCCGCGCGAGCTCGCCGCGGATGCCGGCGGCGCCGGTGGCGGCGGCCGCCGCCGAGGTGGACGAGGACCTGCCGTTCCGGGTGGGGGCGCGGCTGCGGCACGCGCGCTGGGGCGAGGGCCTTCTCGTGGGGATCCAGCGGGAAGGCGAGGACGTGATCGCCACCGTGCACTTCGCCAGCGTGGGCCGCAAGCGCCTGTCGCTGCAGTACGCGCACCTCGAGGAGATCTGAGGCGTGGCGCCCTCGAACATCACGCCGGAAGACGTTCGGCACGTGGCGCGGCTGGCCCGCCTCGAGCTGTCCGAGGCCGAGCTCGAGCGCATGCGCGCGGAGATGGACGCCATCCTCGCCTACATGGACAAGCTCCGCTCGCTCGACACCACCGGCGTCGAGCCCACCTCGCACGCGGTGCCGTTGCGGAACGTGATGCGCGACGACGAGCCGCGCCCGTCGTTCCCGCGCGACGACATGCTCGCCAACGCCCCCGATCGCGCGGGCGACTTCTTCCGCGTGCCGCGGATCATCGAGGAGTAGCGGTGCTCGCCGCCCTCAGCATCGAGGCCCTCGGCGCCCGCTTCCGCGACGGCTCCGCCACGCCGAGCGCGGCGACGGAGGCCTACCTGGCGCGCATCGCCGCCCTCGATCCCAAGGTGCGGGCCTACACCGCGGTGACGCGCGACGCCGCCCTCGCCCAGGCCGCCGAGGCGGACGCGCGCTTCCGCGCGGGGACGCCCCGCGGGCCCCTCGACGGCGTGCCCATCGCGCTCAAGGACGTGCTCTGCACGCGCGGGATCGCCACCACCTGCGGCTCGCGCATCCTGGAGGCGTACGTGCCGCCCTACGACGCCACCGTGTACGAGCGGCTCCGCGCGGCGGGTAGCGTGCTGCTGGGCAAGCTCAACATGGACGAGTTCGCCATGGGCTCCTCCACCGAGAACTCCGCGTTCTTCACCACGCGGAACCCGTGGGATCTCGGCCGTGTCCCCGGCGGCTCGTCCGGCGGCTCGGCGGCGGCGGTGTCCGCCGACATGGCGGCGGCGACCTTCGGCACCGACACCGGCGGGTCGATCCGGCAGCCGGCGGCGTTCTGCGGCAACGTGGGGCTCAAGCCCACCTACGGCCGCGTCTCGCGCTACGGCCTCATCGCGTTCGCCTCCTCGCTGGACCAGGTGGGGCCCTTCACCAAGACGGTGGCCGACGCCGCGCTGGCGCTCCGCGTGATCGCCGGCGCCGATCCCATGGACTCGACTGCCGCCCCCGTGGCCGTCCCCGACTATCGGGCCGCGCTGGGGGGCGACGTGGCGGGCCTTCGCATCGGCATCCCGCGCGAGTACTTCATCGACGGGATGGACCCGGAGGTCGAGCGCGCGGTGCGGGCGGCGGTGGACGTGCTGCGCGGCCTCGGCGCGAAGACGGAGGAAGTCTCGCTGCCCCACACCGAGTACGGCCTCGCCGCCTACTATCTGATCGGCCCCGCCGAGGCCTCGTCCAACCTCGCCCGCTACGACGGGGTGAAGTACGGCCTGCGCGTGCCGGGGGCGCGGGACCTCGTGGAGATGGAGAACCGCACCCGCGCGGCGGGCTTCGGCAAGGAAGTCAAGCGGCGCATCATGCTCGGGACCTACGCCCTGTCCGCCGGCTACTACGACGCCTACTACGGACAGGCCCTGCGCGTGCGCACGCTCGTCGCGCGCGATTTTCACCGCGCGTTCCAGACGGTGGACGCCATCGTCGCCCCCACCACCCCGGGGGTGGCGTTCAAGGTCGGCGAGAAGGAAGACCCCCTGCAGATGTACCTCAACGACGTCTTCACCATTCCGGTCTCCCTGGCCGGGCTGCCCGGCGTGTCCATCCCGGGCGGCTTCACCCTGGCCGGGCTGCCCATCGGGCTCCAGGTGATCGGCAAGGCCTACGACGAGTCGACGGTGCTGCGGGTGGCGCACGCTTACGAGCGCGCCACCGACTGGCACACGCGGAAGCCGGTGCTGTCATGAGCGGTCCCTACGAGACGGTCATCGGCCTCGAGGTGCACGCGCAGCTCCGCACCCGCACCAAGATGTTCTGCGGCTGTTCGACCGCGTTCGGCGCCGCCCCCAACACCCAGACTTGCCCGGTGTGCCAGGGGCATCCCGGGAGCCTCCCCGTCATCAACCGGCGCGCCATCGAGTTCGGCATCCGCACCGCGCTGGCGCTCGGATGCCGGATCAATCTGGCCAACCGGTTCGCGCGGAAGCATTACTACTACCCGGACATGCCGAAGAACTACCAGATCAGCCAGTACGAGGAGCCCCTGGCCGAGCATGGGACGCTGGAGGTCGCGGGCGCGGCCGGGGCGCGCGTCATCGGCATACAGCGGCTGCACCTCGAGGAGGACGTGGGCAAGCTCGTGCACGAGGGCGAGCTGGCGACGGCGCGCTCGAGCCAGGTGGACTACAACCGCGCCGGCGTGCCGCTCATGGAGATCGTCTCCCGGCCGGACCTGCGCTCGCCGGAGGATGCCGGCGCCTATCTCCGGGCGCTCCGGGCGATCGTCGTGTATCTCGGCGTGTGCGACGGCAATATGGAGGAGGGCTCGCTCCGCTGCGACGCCAACGTGTCTGTTCGGATAGCGGGTACCGATGTATTGGGCACCAAAATCGAGATCAAGAACCTCAACTCGTTCCGCCACGTCCAGCACGCGCTCGAGTACGAGGTGAAGCGCCAGGCGCAGGCGCTCGATTCGGGCGAGCGCCTGGTGCAGGAGACGCGCCTCTGGGATCCCGACCGGGCGCGCACCGTGTCGATGCGCTCGAAGGAGTTCGCGCACGACTACCGGTACTTCCCCGAGCCGGACCTTCCCCCGCTCGAGCTGGACCCGGCGGAGGTGGAGCGCATCCGGGCCGCGCTGCCGGAGCTGCCCGCGGCCAAGCGCGGGCGCTTCGTGGCCACGCATGGCCTGACCCCTTACGAGGCCGACCTCCTGTGCCAGGGCCGGGGCCTCGCCGACTACTTCGAGGCGGCGGTCCGGGAATCGGGCAAGCCGAAGGTGGTGGCCAACTGGGTGCTCAACGAGCTGCTCCGCGAGCTCCCGGCGGACGACGACGCCGCGGTCGCGGCCTGCCCCATCTCGCCGGCCCGCCTAGCCGGCCTCCTGGCCCTGATCGAGGATGGGACCATCAGCGGCAAGATTGCCAAGGACGTGTTCGAGAAGATGTTTCGGACCGGGGAGGACGCCCGGACCATCGTCGACCGGGAGGGCCTCACCCAGGTCGCCGACGCGGGGGAGCTGGGGACGGTGGTGGACCAGATCTTGGCGCAGAACCCAAAGGTGGTCGAGGACTGGCGCGGCGGCAAGAAAGCCGCCCTCGGTTTCCTGGTGGGGCAAGTGATGAAGGCCACCCAGGGCAAGGCGAACCCGGCCCTGGTGAACAGTCTTTTAGGGGAGAAACTTCCGAAAGTATAAAGGGTTAAGTAGAATGGGGGCAGCCGATGATCAGTCTCCGCCATGTCGGGAAGACCTTCGGCGCCGGCCCCGCCAGGCACACGGCGCTCAGTGACGTCTCGCTCACGGTAGAGAAGGCAGAGTTCGTCATCCTCCACGGGCGGAGCGGCGCGGGGAAGACCACGCTGCTGCGGCTCCTGTATCGCGACGAGCTGCCGAGCGAGGGCGAGATCGAGGTGGCCGGCTTCGACGTGCCGGCCCTCCGACGCCGGCAGATCCCCCGGCTGCGTCGCTCGATCGGCATCGTCTTCCAGGACGCCAAGCTCCTCGCCGGTCGCACCGTGTTCGAGAATATCGCGTTCGTCCTGCGGGTGATCGGGACCCCACGCAAGGAGATCACCCCGCGCGCGTTCGCTGCTCTCAAGGCGGTGGGGCTGTCCGCGCGGGCCCAGGCCTATCCCACCCAGCTCTCGCAGGGCGAGGCGCAGCGGGCGTCGCTGGCGCGCGCCATCGCCAAATCGCCGCTGCTGCTGCTCGCCGACGAGCCCACCGGCAACCTGGACGAGGACATGGCGGGCGAGATCCTCGACGTGATTCGCGACATCTGGCAGCGCGGCACCACCGTGCTCCTCGCCACGCATCAGGCCGGCCTGGCCGATTCCCTCAAGCGGCGCACGCTCACCCTCCACGCCGGCCAGCTGGTGAAAGACCAGGGATGAGGGCGAGCCAGACATGTTGACCTTCCTCGCGAGCGAGGCGGCGCGGGATCTCCGGCGGGCGGGCCGCGTGGGGCTCTCGGCCGTACTCCTGATCACGCTGTCGCTGGCCGCGCTGGGATGCTTCTGGCTCCTCTCTCTCAACCTGGGCCAGGCCGTCGCCCAGTGGCGCGAGCGCGTGCGGATCGTCGCCTATCTTCGAGACGAGCCCCGGCCCGCCGCGGTGGACGACTTCCTCGCCCGGGTCCAGGCGCTGGACGGCGTGCAGCGGGTCCGCTTCGTCTCCCGCGCGGAGGCGCTGTCCTCGCTGAAGCGTTCGCTCGGCGCGCAGGCCTCCGTGGTGGACCATCTCCCGCGGAATCCCTTGCCCGCCTCCATCGAGGTGGTGCCCACGCCCGCGGCGGCGACGCCCGACGGGACGCGGGGACTGGTGGAGCGCCTCGCCGCGCTCTCAGAGGTCGAGGAGGTGCAGGGAGGCGCCGAGTGGGTGGACAGTCTCGCCCAGTGGCAGCGGCTGTTCCAGCTCACCGGGCTGGGCGTGGGCGCGGTCCTCGCCCTCGCCGCCATTCTCACCGTGACCACCGCGACCACCCTCGTGCTCCACGCGCGGCGCGACGAGATGGAGATCATGCGCTTGGTGGGCGCCACCGAGACGGTGATACGCCTGCCGCTGCTGCTCCAGGGTATGGCGCAGGGCCTGCTCGGGGCGGCCGTCGCCCTCGCCGCCCTCGTGGGCGCGCATGCCCTCGTCGCCCCGCGCGTCGAGCCGCTGCTCACCCTCACGCTGGGGTTGAGCCGCGCCGTGTTCCTGTCCGCCCCGGAGATGATGCTCCTCCTCGCGGGCGGCGCGATGCTGGGGGCCCTCGGCGGCCTCCTCGCCAAGGGACGGGCCTACTCGTGATCGCGCGCGTGCTTCCGGGGCTGCTCGTAGGACTGCTGCTGACCGGGCCCGCCCACGCGCAGAGCCGGCGCGAGGCGCCCGACCTCGGCGAGAGCGAGCGAACCCTGCAGCAGAAGCAGCGTCAGCTCAACGAGGAGCGGGCGAAGGTCGCCCAGGCCAAGAAGCGGGAGGCCTCCATCCTCGTCGAGCTGGAGGACACCGAGAAGCGCCTTGCCGAGAAGCGCCGACAGATCGGCACCCTCGACGCGCGGGTCAAGAAGGCGCAGGCCGATGTCTCGGGCCTTCAAGGCGAGATCGGCCGGCTGGAGGTGCAGCGGCGGGGCCAGGAGGAAACCCTGGGCCGGCGGCTGCGCCTGCTCTACAAGCTCCAGTCCCAAGGGGGCGTTTTGCCCTTGGTGCTCTCAGGCGAGGACCCCGTCGCCCAGGCCATACGGCTCCGCCACCTCACGACGCTGGCCACTGTGGACGCCAGGGCCATTCGAGAGTATCGTAGTACTTCAGAGGGGTTGGCCGACCGAAAGGTCCGCGTCGAGACGCGGCGCGTCGAGCTGGCCTCGCTCCGGAGTCAGGCCGAGGAAGAGCGCGCCGAAGCGGATCGCGAGGCGAGCCGGCGGCGGTCCCTCTTGGCCAAGGTTCGGGACGAGCGGGCGTCTCACGAGCGGCTGGTCGGGGAGTTGTCGGAAGCCACTCGCCGTCTCGAAGCCTTCATTCGAGACCTGCAGCTGAAGCAGCGGCGCGCGGCGGCGCGGCCCCCGTCGGCACCGACCCGGCCGGCGCCGGGCGATACGGGTGGGCCGGGGCTGGCGGGGGTGCGGGGACGCCTCTCGTGGCCGGCCGAGGGCAAGGTCGTCGGCGAGTACGGAGCGCAGGTGCACCCGCGCTTCGGAACGAAGACGTTCCGAAACGGGATCGACATCGAGGTGGCCGAGGGGACGGATATCAAGGCCGTCTACCCCGGCCATGTGGTCTATACGGGCTGGTTTCGGGGGTACGGCAACTTGATCATCGTGGATCACGGCGGTGAGTACTACACGCTCTACGCGCACGCCGCCGATATCAAGGTCGCCGAGGGCGAGGATGTCAGGCAAGGGCAGAATATCGGCACGGTGGGTGACACGGGCTCGCTCCAGGGGCCGCGCCTCTACTTCGAGGTGCGGCATCAGGGCAAGCCTCAAGACCCCGCCCAATGGCTGAGACCCAAAGGCTAGCAAGGAGCGCGAGATGAGCTCGATGCGGAACGTGAAGAAGGTTGCTTTGGTGTCGGCGCTCCTCCTGGTGCTGACCCTGTCGCTGGGCGGCGGGGTCGCGAGCAAGAGCCAGGACTCCTCGGCCACCTACGAGAACCTCAGGCTCTTCACCGAGGTGCTCTCGATCGTTCAGAGCCAGTACGTGGACGACGTGCCCCCCAAGGACATCATCTACAACGCCATCAAGGGCACCCTCCGCGGCCTCGATCCGCACTCTTCCTTCCTCGACCCGGAGATGTACCGCGAGATGCAGGTGGAGACGTCCGGCAGCTTCGGCGGGCTCGGCATCGAGATCACCCTCCGCGACGATATCCTGACGGTGGTGGCGCCCATCGAGGGCACCCCCGCCTACCGCGTGGGCATTCAGCCCGGCGACCGCATCGTGAAGATCGAGGGCATCTCGACCAAGGACATGCAGCTCACCGATGCGGTGAAGCGCATGCGCGGCAAGCCCGGCTCGAAGATCACCATCAGCGTCGTGCGCGAAGGCTGGGCGGAGCCGAAGGATTTCGAGATCATCCGCGAGCAGATCCGGGTGCAGTCGGTGAAGACGCAGCAGCTCGAGCCCGGCATCGAGTACATCCGCCTGCGTCAGTTCCAGGAGCAGACCGCGCAGGACATGGAAGCCGCGCTCGACAAGTTCGCCAAGAGCGAGAAGATCCAGGGGCTGGTCCTCGACCTCCGCAACAATCCCGGCGGCCTTCTCACGTCCGCGGTGGAGGTGTCGGAGAAGTTCCTCGACGCGGGCAAGCTGATCGTCTACACCGAGGGCCGTGTGCGCAACCAGAACATGCGCTTCCAGGCCAACGCTCGCCGCGTCTACACGGACTTCCCCATCGTGGTGCTGCTCAACCAGGGCAGCGCGTCCGCGTCCGAGATCGTGGCGGGGGCGCTCCAGGACTGGGGCCGCGGGATCGTGCTCGGCACCCAAAGCTTCGGCAAGGGGTCGGTGCAGACCATCATTCCCCTGTCCGACGGCTCCGGCCTTCGGCTGACCACCGCGAAGTACTACACGCCCAAGGGCCGATCCATCCACGGCAAGGGCATCGCCCCCGACATCATCGTCGAGGGCCCCAAGACCACCGCGGCGGCGACGCCGACTCCGGAGGGCGCGCCGGCTCCTCCGAAGCCCGGCCCTTCGGTCGAGACCAAGCCCAGCGACGAGCTGAAGCGTGATCCTCAGCTGCAGCGCGCACTGGACCTGCTGAAGGCGATGCGAATCCTGGACCGGACGCGCCCGGCGCCGGCGGGGTCGCAGGCCCAAGCCCGCTAGGACTGTCCCGGATGCCGGCCGGAGTGTGGAAGGCTCTGGCCGGCCTCATCGCCGCGCTGCTGATCGCGGTGGTCGCGCTCGATCAGTGGCAGGCGCGGCGTGGGTTGAGGAGCCTCCTCTGGAGCTCCGGCCGCCCGGTCGCGGAAGCGCGGCCCGCCCCCACCCGCGTCGCGCCCCCGCGGCCCCCGGCCGCGACCGGGGGCGCCCCCCGGCTGGCCGTCATCGTCGATGATCTCGGGAGCCGGCGGGACGTCTTCGACCTCGTCCGTGAGATCGGCCGGCCGGTGGCCGTCGGCGTGCTGCCGGAGCTGCCCCTGTCCGGATGGATCGCGTCGGAAGCCACCCGCGTGGGGCTCGAGGTGCTGCTCGACCTCCCCATGGAGCCCTACCGCTACCCGGAGGTGGATCCCGGGCCGGGCGCGCTCATGATGGCGATGTCGACGGCTGAGCTGGGTGGCCGCGTGACCCGGCACCTCGCTGCGCTGCCCTCGGCAATCGGCGCGACCAACCACATGGGCTCCCGCATGACCGAGGATCGCGCCCGCATGCGCGCGACGCTCGAGCCGCTCGCCGCGCGGCGGCTCATCTTCGTGGACGCCCTGACGAGCAACCACTCCGTGGCGTTCGAGGCGGCGCGGGGCCTCGGGATGCGCGTGGGCCGCCGACAGGTCGTGGTGGATGCCGCGGGCGGGGAGGCCGCCGAGCGCGAGCGCCTCGACGAGGCCGGCCGGCTCGCGCTGGAGCGGGGCGAGGCCATCGTGCTCGCCCACGGCCACCCGCTGACACTGCGGCTCATCAAGGAGTACGTGCACAAGTGGGAAGCGGCGGGTATTCGGCTCGTGCCCGTCTCGCAGCTGACCCGGTAGACAGGAGCCTGCCATGCTGGTGCTGGGAATCGAGACCTCCTGCGACGAGACGGCCGCCGCCGTGCTCCATGGCGGCCGCAAGGTGCTGGGGCAGGTGGTGGCCTCGCAGGACAAGGTCCACGGGCCGTACGGCGGGGTGGTGCCCGAGCTGGCGTCGCGCCGGCACCTCGAAGACATCCTTCCCGTCGTGCGCGGCGCCCTCTCGCAGGCGGGCGCGCGCCTCGACGACCTCGATGGGATCGCGGTGACCCAGGGGCCCGGGCTCGTCGGCTCCCTCCTCATCGGCTGCTCCGTGGCCAAGTCGCTGGCCTACGTGCACCGGCTGCCGCTGGTCGGCGTCAATCACCTCGAAGGGCACATCTACGCCGCGTTCCTCGAGGAGCCGTCGCCCACGTTCCCCTTCCTGGCCCTCGTGGTCTCCGGCGGCCACACCGCGCTCTACCTCGCCCGCGCGCCCCGCCAGTACGAGCGGATCGGGCAGACGCGCGACGATGCCGCCGGGGAGGCCTTCGACAAGGTCGCCAAGCTCCTCGGCCTCGGCTATCCCGGCGGGCCCATCATCGAGCGCACTGCGCGCGCGGGCGATCCGCGGGCGATCGCGTTCCCCAGCGCCCACATGAGCGACGGAGCGCCCGATTTCTCGTTCAGCGGGATCAAGACCGCGGTGTCCCTGCACGTCAAGCGGCGGCCCGCCCTGGACGCCGGGCACGTGGCCGACGTGGCCGCCTCCTTCCAGGCCACCGTGGTGAAGATGCTCGTGCGCAAGACGGCGCGGGCCGCGCTACAGGTGGGCGTCCGCCGCATTCTCCTCACCGGCGGGGTCGCCGCCAACGGCGCCCTCCGCGCGGCATTCCAGGCCGAGTGCGGCGAGCGCGGCTGGGAGCTCTACGTGCCCTCGCGCGCCCTCTGCACCGACAATGCCGCGATGATCGCGGCGGCGGGCCACGACCGCCTCGAGGCGGGCGAGCGCGCGCCGCTCACCATGAACGCGATCCCCGACCTCGCCCTGGCATGAGGACCCGCGGGGCATGACCGGCCGGCTGGACTACGAGGCGCTCATCGCGGGGCTGCCCGACGCCGTCGTGGGCGTGGACGGCGAGCTGCGGGTGATCCTCTGGAATCCGGCGGCGGAGGCCCTGCTCGGCCGCTCCGCGCGCCGGGTGACGGGGCGCACGCTCAAGGAAGTGTTTCCCCCCGAGACGTCCCTGGTTCGCCATCTCACCGACACCCTCGCCACCGGCGAGAGCCGCTCGGAAGCCGAGGCCACCGTGGAGAGCGGCGACGGGCGCACCGTCCACGTGAGCGTGATGACGGCGCCGCTGGCCGGGCGCGGGGGCGCGGTGGGCGCGGCCGTCGCGGTCGTGCGCGACATCTCGCGCCTGCACCATCTCGAGGCGGAGGTGCGGCGCGGGGAGACGCTCGCTGCGGTGGGCCGCGTGGCCGTCGGCCTCGCCCACGAGATCCGCAATCCGCTGGGGGCCATTCGGGGCGCGGTGCAGCTCCTCAAGCGCGAGCTGGGGGACGAGGCGCGCTGGGGCGAGTACACCGAGGTGCTCCTCAACGAGGTGGGCCGCGTCAACCGCATCATCGAGATGCTGCTGGATCTGGGCCGCCCGGTGACGCTCCGGCCGGTGCCGCTCAACATCCATCAGCTGCTCGAGCGCGTGGCCTTGCTCTCCGGCGAGATGGCGGCGGAGCGGGGCATCCAGATCCACCGGCGCTACGACCCGAGCCTGCCGCCCATCCTGGCCGACGAGGACCGGATGCTGCAGGTCATCCACAACCTCGTGCGCAACGCCATCGAGGCCATGTCCCACGGCGGCCGCCTAACCCTCGGCACGCGGCTCAGCCTCGATCCCCTGTTCGCGAAGGTGGACCTCGGCACCGGCCAGCGCAGCATGGCCGAGGTGCAGGTGATCGACGAGGGCGAGGGTATTCCCGAGGCGGCGCGCGCGAAGCTCTTCACGCCCTTCTTCACCACCAAGGAGCGCGGCCTCGGGCTGGGGCTGGCCCTCTGCCACCGCATCATCGAGGAGCATCGGGGGGCGATCCACATCACGAGCGAGGGAGGGCGCGGCACCACCGTGACCTGCTTCGTGCCCATCGCGAGGTGAGCGTGTCTCACGGCAACATCCTGATCGCCGACGACGAGGACGGCCTCCGCTGGGTGCTCGAGAAGGGGTTCCGCGGCGCCGGCTACACGGTGACCGCGGTGAAGGACGGGACCGCCGCGCTGCGCGAGGCGGAGACCCAGACCTACGACCTGATGCTCCTCGACATCCGCATGCCGGGCATGGACGGGCTCACCCTGCTCGGCCAGCTCCGGACGCGGCGCCCGGACGCCTTCGTCGTGATCATGACCGCGCACGGCACCATGGAGACGGCGGTGGCGGCCATGCAGCAGGGCGCCTACGACTATCTCGCCAAGCCGTTCGACCTCGACGAGGCGCTCCTGCTCGCCGAGCGCGCGCTCTCCGCGCGGCGCCTCACCCAGGAGGTGGCCTCGCTCAAGAGCGGGCTCAAGGAAGTGTGGGAGTTCGGCGCCCTCGTCGGCCGCCACCCCACCATGCAGGAGGTTTACAAGACGATCGGGCGCGTGGCCGCCAGCGACGTGAGCGTGCTCCTCCGGGGCGAGTCCGGCACGGGGAAGGAAGTGGTGGCGCGCGCGCTCCACCACTACAGCCGCCGGGCAGGACGGCCGTTCGTAGGCATCTCGGCAGCGGCGATCCCCGGCACCCTGCTGGAGGCCGAGCTCTTCGGGCACGAGAAGGGCGCCTTCACCGACGCGCGGGAGCGGCGGCTCGGCAAGCTGGAGCTCGCCCACGGGGGCAGCGTCTTCTTCGACGAGATCGGCGACATGCCGGCGGAGCTGCAGGTGAAGCTCCTGCGGGCGCTGCAGGAGCGAGCATTCGAGCGCGTGGGCGGGCACGAGCTGATCCGCATGGACGTGCGCGTGCTCGCCGCCACCCATCGGGACCTCGAGGGCATGATGAAGGAGGGCCGCTTCCGCGAGGACCTCTTCTACCGGCTCAACGTGGTGACGCTGTCGCTGCCCGCCCTGCGCGAGCGGCGCCGGGACATCCCCCTCCTCGTCGACCACTTCCTCGCCAAGTACGCGGAGGCGCTGGGCGAGCGCATCGTGGCCCCGGAGGCGATGGACCGGCTGGTCGGCCACGACTGGCCGGGGAACGTGCGCGAGCTGGAGAACGTGATCCAGCGGGCGATGGTGATGGCGGCCTCGGGCGTGATCGTGCCGGAGCACCTGCCCATCGGGCCCGTGTCCGCCGCCGCGGGAGTGGCGCCCGACGCCACGCTCGAGGACATCATCGACCGGAAGATGGAGGAATGCGTGCGCGGCATGCGCGGGCACGCCTCCGCCAATCTCCACGCCCTCATGGTCGGGCTCGTGGAGAAGCCCCTGCTGCGCGCGGTGATGCGCGAGACCCGGGGCAATCAGGTGCGCGCCGCGCAGCTCCTTGGCATCAACCGCAATACGCTGCGGAAGAAGCTGAAAGAGCACGGCATCGATCCCGACTCGACGTAGCGCCGATCCCCTGACCACACAGCCGGGGGCGGCGGGGGGCGCGTTCGCTTTGCTCAGTACAGCATTCGCCGCGAACGCGCCCCCCGCCGCCCCCGGCTGTGTGGTCAGGGCGTGGGTGGGATGTAGAGCTCGCTGCCGCTTCGCTTGAATTCTGCTGCCTTTTCTCTGAGGCCTCTGGCAACCTCTGCGGGATCGGTCGCCCCTGCTTCGTCCCCGGCTTGTTTTGAGGCGTAGTCGCGGACTTCTTGGGTGATTTTCATGGAGCAGAAGTGGGGGCCGCACATCGAGCAGAAGTGGGCGAGCTTTGCGCCCTGGGCGGGCAGCGTCTCGTCGTGGAACTTGCGCGCGGTGTCGGGATCGAGGGACAGGTTGAACTGATCCTCCCAGCGGAATTCGAAGCGCGCCCGGCTGAGCGCGTCGTCCCACGCGCGCGCCTGCGGATGGCCCTTGGCGATGTCGGCGGCATGGGCAGCGATCTTGTAGGCGATGACGCCGTCCTTGACGTCCTGCTTGTCGGGCAGGCCGAGATGCTCCTTGGGCGTGACGTAGCAGAGCATGGCGGTGCCGAACCATCCGATCATGGCGGCGCCGATGGCGGACGTGATGTGATCGTAGCCGGGCGCCACGTCGGTGGTGAGCGGACCCAGCGTGTAGAAGGGCGCCTCGTGGCACTTCTCCAGCTGCCGGTCCATGTTCTCCTTGATCAGGTGCATGGGCACGTGGCCGGGCCCCTCGATCATCACCTGGCAGTCGTGCGCCCACGCCACCGTCGTCAGCTCGCCCAGCGTGTCCAGCTCCGCGAACTGGGCCTCGTCGTTGGCGTCGGCCTGGCAGCCGGGCCGGAGGCCGTCGCCCAGCGAGAAGGCCACGTCGTAGGCGGCCATGATCTCGCAGATCTCGCGGAAGCGCGTGTAGAGGAAGCTCTCCTGATGGTGCGCGAGGCACCACTTCGCCATGATGGAGCCGCCGCGCGAGACGATGCCGGTGACCCGCTTGGCGGTCAAAGGCACGTAGCGCAGGAGCACGCCGGCGTGGATGGTGAAGTAGTCCACCCCCTGCTCGGCCTGCTCGATCAGGGTGTCGCGGTAGATCTCCCAGGTGAGGTCCTCGGCCTTGCCCCCCACCTTCTCGAGTGCCTGGTAGATAGGCACGGTGCCTACGGGCACGGGCGAGTTGCGCAGGATCCACTCGCGCGTCTCGTGGATGTTCCGGCCGGTCGAGAGATCCATGATGGTGTCGGCGCCCCAGCGCGTGGCCCAGGTCATCTTGTCCACTTCCTCCTCGATCGAGGAGGCCACGGCGGAGTTGCCGATGTTGGCGTTGATCTTCACGAGGAAGCGCCGGCCGATGATCATCGGCTCGGTCTCCGGGTGATTGACGTTGGCGGGGATGATGGCGCGCCCCCGCGCCACTTCGTCGCGGACGAGCACAGGGTCCACGCTCTCGCGCAGCGCCACGAACTCCATCTCGGGCGTGACCTCGCCCCGGCGCGCGTAGTGGAGCTGGGTGACCCGCCGGCCGGCCCGGGCCCGGAGCCCGCCGCGGCCGCCCGCGCCGGGCTCCACGTCGCCGCGGCCCAGGATCCACGCGCGGCGAAGGGGCGGCAGCCCCTGCTTGAGGTCGGGCGCGAAGTCGGGATCGGTGTAGGGCCCCGACGTGTCGTAGAGACGGACGCGCTCGCGGTTGGTGAGCACGAGCTCGCGGACGGGGACGCGGATGGAGTGATCGCGACCGGAAAGGTAGGTCTTCACATGGCCTCCCTACGCTGGCATTACCCAGGTCAGGTTGATGGCGGTCGGCGGCCCGATTGCCGCCCTCTCAGCCCGGTTGTCCCCGAGCTCCCGCGCAGAATCTGCGTCATGGACTGTACGGCCGCCTCCAGGCCCCGTCAAGCCATGGATAAGCGCAGAGAACAAGAGCGGCTCCGCGCTATAGTGGAAAAAGCGCATTTTTCGCGGACATACTCAATGGCAACGAGCGAATCCAACCAATCCGCCCCCCGAGAGCTCGAGGTTTTCGCCGAATCGAGCTGGCTGGTCGCCTCCACCCTCGACCTCGGCGAGGTGCTGGAGCGCCTGGCCGACATCGCGCAGACCCGGGTCGAGGTCGACATCGTCCGGATCTGGCTCAGCAGCGACCGCGCCGGCACCCTGACCCTCCGGGCGGAGACGGGCACCTCGGGCAAGAACCTCGAGTTCCAGCAGCGCTTCAGCCTTGGCGAAGGGCTGGCGGGCACGGTGCTCGAGACGCAGCAGCCCCTGGTGGTGCCCGACGTCTACCAGGATCCCCGCGTCCGGAACCGTGCCTGGTTCGAGGCGGAGGGCGTGCGGTCCGTGCTGCTCGTGCCGATTTTGCTCGACACCAGCCCCATCGGCATCATCGCCTGCATGACCCGCACGCGGCGCGACTTCTCCGCGGACGAGGTCAAGCTCGCGGCCGCCGTCGCCGCCCCCGCTGCCACCGCGGTGCGCAACGCGGGCCTCTACGCGGAAGCCCTCCAGCGACTCGAGGAGATCCAGGCCTTCCAGCGCGTGACCTCGGAGTCGCTGTCCTCCCCCGACCTCGAGACGGCTCTCCACACGGTGGTGCGGGAGACCCGCCAGCTGCTGCGCGCGGACGGCGCCTTCTGCACGCTCGTGGATCCGTCCGGCCAGGACGCGCAGACGGTCGTGACGCTCGGCGCCCGCGTCGAGCGAAAGTTTCCCCGCTATCGGCTGGGGCCCGGGGAGGGCATGGCGGGCGTGATCCTCGCCGACGGCCGGGCGGTGCGCACCGAAGACTACCTCGCCGATACCCGGTTCTCGCACAACCGGCCCCTCGACGATTGGGCGCGCGACGAGCAGACGCGCGCGATGATCGGCGCGCCCATCCTCGATCGAGAGGCCAAGGTCATCGCCATCCTCTGGGCGTACAACCGGAGCCCGGTGACCTTCACCGACAAAGACGAGACGGTCATCACGGGCCTGGCGCAGCAGGCGGCGCTGGCCATCGGCACCGCGCGCGGCATGGAGGGCGAGCGCGAGCGGGCGCGCCAGACGTCGTCCCTGCTCGAGATCGCCCAGGTCTGCGCCTCGATGCTGGAGCTCAAGCCGCTGCTCCGCGCGGTGGCGCGCCAGGTGGCGCAGGCGCTCGGCGCCGAGCGCTGCACGATCAACCTGATCCAGGGCGAGCGGCTGCTGCCGCTGATGGCCCAGTTCGCCGACGGGCACGTGGACAACGACTTGTGGTCGAAGTTCAAGGCGCTCGGCCAGATGGGCGTCCAGGGCGTTGCCGCGGACTCCGAGGCCGTCCGCACGCGGCGCCCGGTGGTCATCGACGACGCGTCCCTGTCCACGCTCGTCACGCCCCAGTGGATCGAGGCGTTCGGCCTCCGCTCGATCCTGGTGGTGCCGCTGATCTCCGGCGATCGCGTGATCGGCACCCTGTCGCTCGACGAGACCCGGGCCCAGCGGGTGTGGAGCCCCGCCGATCAGGATCTCGCCATGACCATGGGCGCTCAGGTCGCCCTCGGCGTGGACCGGGCCCGGCAGTACGAGGAATCCGCCCAGCGCGCCACCGAGGTGCAGACGCTCTCCGCCATCGGCGAGGCCCTCGCTTCCACCCTGGACCTCCAGGAGGTGCTGGACGCCATCGCAGACAGCGCCACCAAGCTGACGAGCGCGCAGCGGGCGGTGGTGTTCGAGATGGACGAGGCCGCCGGGCATCTCCTCGCCCGGGCGATCCGGGGCATGCCCGTGGACAAGGGCTACGTGGTCAAGCTGGGGCAGGGGGCGGTGGGCAGCGCCGTCGAGACGCGCGCGCCCGTGCTGAGCGCGGACGTGGTGGCGGATCCGCCGCCCGGCTACTCGTCCATCCAGGTGCAGGAGAACGTGAGCCTCGCGGAGATGGCCACGCGCTTCGGCTACCGCGCCGTGCTCGCGGTACCGGTGGTCAGCCGCGAAGCGGTGCTGGGCGCGGTGGGCATCTACTGGGACGAGGTCCATCGGGCTGACGAGCGTGAGATCCGGCTGCTGACCGCGCTCGCGCGGCAGGCCGCCATCGCGATGGACAACGCGCGCCTGGTGTCCGACCTCCGCCGCACCCTCGACGATCTCAAGGCGGCGCAGGAGACGCTCGTCCGCGGGGCTACCCTGCGCGCGGTCGGCGAGCTCGCCGCGGGCGCCGCGCACCACCTCAACAACCTCATGGCGGTGGTGCTGGGACGGACCCAGCTCATCCTGATGAAGAAGCCGCCCGAGGACCTGGTGGCGAGCCTCAAGACCATCGAGCGCTCGGCGGTCGACGCCGCCGAGACAGTGCGGCGCATCCAGGCCTTCGGGCGCACCGACAAGGACGACGTCGTCGGGGCCCTCGACCTCGACGCGGTGATCGGCGAGGGCATCCAGCTCACGCGGCCGCGGTGGGAGCACGAGGCGCAGATCCGCGGCGCCCGCATCGAGGTGATCTACGATCCCGCCCCTCTGCCGCGAGTGCCCGGGCGGGCCGCGGAGATCCGCGAGGTGATCACGAGCCTGCTCCTCAACGCGGTGGACGCCATGCCCTCGGGCGGGCGCATCGTCATCCGCGCCCAGGCGGACAAGACGCGCGTGGGCGTCATCATCAGCGATTCGGGAGCGGGGATGTCGCCCGAGGTGAAGCGGCGCGCCTTCGAGCCCTTCTTCACCACCAAGGGCGTGAAGAGCACCGGGCTCGGCCTCGCCGTCGCCTACGGCACCATCCGCCGCCACGGCGGCGAGATCTCGGTGGACAGCACCGAGGGTATCGGCACCACCGTGGCCTTCTGGCTGCCCAGGGCCGCCCCGGTGGCGGCTCCGCCCGCCGCGCCGGCGGAGCCGAAGGCCGACCGCAAGGGCCGCATCCTCGTCATCGACGATGAATCCTCGGTGCTGGAGATCGTGGCCGAGGTGCTCACCGCCCACGGCCATGCCGTGACCGTGGCGCACGGGGGCCGGGAAGGATTGCTCTCGTTCTCGGCGGGCCGCTACGATCTCGTGATGACGGACCTGGGTATGCCCGACCTGAACGGCTGGGAGGTGCTCCGGTCCATCAAGGAGTCCCGCGCGGCGACGCCGGTGCTGGTGCTGACCGGCTGGGGGGACACCGCCGAGGCGCCCACCGGCCTCAGGCCGGACGGCTTCCTCACCAAGCCCTTCGACCTCAAGCGGCTGGCGATGGACGTCGGGGCCGCGCTCAGTCGGGCGTGATCCGGATCAGCACGCTGGTCTTGGCGGACAGCCCCTTGCGGATGTACCGCCCCATGCCGAGCGGCACCAGCAGCCAGTACTTCTTCCAGTAGTCCGTCAGCAGCGCCTTCTCCAGATCGGGACGCTCGTCCACCCATTCCGCGCGGCCCTCGAAGGCGGGGCCGTCCTTGGTCCCCACGCGCACGCTGACCCGGCCGTTGTCGCGGATGCGGCGCGCCTTGAGGCTGTCGCGCTTGGTCGTGAAGTACACGTGGTCGCCGTGAGGCCAGAGCCAGGTCGGGACGGTGCCCGGCTTGCCGGCTTTGCTGTACGTCGTCACGTACATGTAGCGGGCGCGGCGAATCGCTTCGGCGAGGGCGGGTGTCACCGCCCGCGCCCCTGTTCCGCCACGATGATTCGATAGCCCAGATCGGCGGTTTCCTGCCTTCGCAGGTAACCGAGCTTCGAATCCCAGCGGCCGCTGGCGAGATCGTCGGCCAGGCGCGCGAGCCCCGCCGCTACGGGCTCCGGGCCGAGCTTGGCGAAGGTGGAGATCGCGGTGCGCGCGGTGGGGTCGAGGTACACCTCGGGCCGGCGCCAGTACGCGCCGAGAAAGCCGTCGACGCAGTCGTGGGGCACGGGCAAGGGGATGACCCGCGTGCCGCCCAGCGCACGGTCGATCTCGGCGAGGGTGGGGAAGATGGGACGGTCGACCTCGGCGATGATCGGTAGGTAGTCGCGGGTGAGCCAGAAGTCGGTCGTGTGCGCCGGATCCCAGGTGAGCACGACCACCGCCTGGCGCGCGACCCGCCGCAGCTCGGCGAGCCCGGCCGCGCGGTCCCGCCAGTGATGCATGGTGAGCACGGCGAGGGCGGCGTCGAAGGCCCCGTCCCCGAAGGGCAGGGCCTCGGCGGAGGCCTGCACGGCGGGCGCGGCGCCCGCGGCGCGCTGGCCGATCATCTCGCGGGAGGGCTCGACGGCCACCACGCGCAGGTCGGCGGGCTCGTAGGAGCCGGCGCCCGCGCCCACGTTGACCACCGACCGCGCAATGCCCAGGGCCGCGCGAATGGCGGCGGCGATGCGCGGATCGGGGCGGCGGAGCGTGGCATAGCCCCGGCCGATGGCGTCGTAGACGGTGGTCATCAGGTCCCTCTCACGCGAGCTCCGTGGGCGTCTTGCGTCTCGTCGGGCTAGAGCCTACCATTAGCCTGCCTCGGGAGTGTTTCGCATTTCTGAAACGTCGCGTCTGATCGGAGGAAACTGCCATGCCCCCGCATCGCCACGCCTACCGTCCCGTCGTGATGGGCACTCGCGGCGCCGTCACGTCCGCGCATCCGCTCGCCTCCATGGCGGGCGCGCGCATGCTGCTCGAGGGTGGCAACGCGGTGGACGCCGCCGCCGCCGTCGGCGCCGCCCTCAACGTGGTGGAGCCCTTCATGTCCAGCGCAGGCGGCATCGGCCTCATGCTGATCTCGCGCGCCCGCACGCGTGAGCGCCACGTCCTCGACTTCATCGGGGGGGCGCCGCTCGCCGCTGATCCCACCAAGGCGACCGAGGCCGAGCTGGCGGGCGGCCCCAAGGCGTTCGCCACCCCGGGCAATCTCGGCGGCTGGCTGGCCGCGCTCGAGCGCTTCGGCAGTATGCCCCGCGCGCGGGTGCTGGGGCCCGCCATCGAGTACGCGGAGAAGGGCGTGCCGCTGACGTGGATGAACACGACCTTCTTCGAGAAGTCGCGCGAGACGCTGGCCCACTCGGCGGAGGCGCAGCGCCTCTACCTCGGCAACGGCGGGCCGCGTCCCGGCAAGGTGGTGACGTACAAGGAGCTCGCCTCCACGTTTCGCCAGGTGGCCGAGGGCGGCGCCGAGGTGTTCTACCGGGGCCCCATCGCGAAAGCCATCGCCCGCGCGGTGCAGGAGGCCGGCGGCTGGCTCAGCGAGGCCGACCTGGCCGCATTCGCGCCCGAGTGGCGCCAGCCCGTCACCATCACCTACCGCGGCCATGAGGTGAGCTCGGTACCGCCGCCCTTCTCGGCCTTCCAGATGCTGGAGACCCTCAACATCATGGAGGGCTTCGACGTCGCCCGCTGGGGGCACAACTCGCCGGAGCACCTGCACCACCTCATCGAGGCCATCAAGATCGCCTCCGCCGACCGCCTCGCCTACGCCTATCTCAACGACGTGTCCAAGATCCCCATCAGCGGGCTCGTCTCCAAGGCCTATGCCGCCTCGCAGCGGGCCCGCATCGATCCCGCCCGCGCGGGGGTGAGCGAGGGCGAGCGGCACACGCTCGCGCGGCGCACGGGGCAGATCTCCGAGGGCCATCCGGCCGACTTCATGCACGACCAGACCACGCATTTCGCCTGCGCGGACGCCGAGGGCACGGTGGTCTCGGTGACGCAGACGCTGGGCGGCCCCTTCGGCTCCGGCTTCGCGGTGCCCGGCACCGGCCTCGTCCTGAACAACATCCTCAAGTGGATGGATCGCGATCCCGCGTCGCCGAACGTGGTGCGCCCCGGCAAGAAGGCGGGCACCATGATGTCGCCCACCCAGCTGTTCCGAGACGGGGTCTTCGCGCTGTCCATCGGCACGCCGGGCTCGTACGGCATCCTGCAGACGCAAACCCAGATGCTCATGAACGCGGTGGACTTCGGCCTCAACGTGCAGGAGGCGATCGAGGCGCCGCGCATCCGCGTGTACGCCGACCGGCAGCTCGATGCGGAGTCTCGGGTGTCCGAGACGACGCGCGCGGGGCTGGCCGAGCGGGGACATCAGGTCAACGTGATCGACGACTGGTCGTGGATCGTGGGCGGCGGGCAGGGGATCATGCGCGATCCCGAGTCGGGCGCGCTCATGGCCGGCGCCGATCCGCGGCGCGACGGCTACGCCCTCGCCCTATAACGGATACACACATGCACCCTCGCCCCCTCCGGGGGAGAGGGCCGGGGTGAGGGGGGTTTGTCTTGAGCCTGAAGGACAAGGTCGCGGTGGTGACGGGAGCCGGCTCGGGGCTCGGGCGCGGCATCGCCCTGGCCCTCGCCGCCAAGGGCGCGCGGGTGGCGGCGGTGGACATCGACGAGGCGACGGCGAAGGAGACGGCGGCGCTGATCGGGAAGGCGTCGGGCCGCGCCATCGCGCAGCGCGCGGACACCAGCCGCGCCGAAGACCTGGACCGCGCGGTGACGACGGCGGTGAAGGAGCTGGGGCCGCTGGAGATCATGGTCAATAACGCCGGCATCCTCGACGGGTACTTCAACGTGGACGAGATGAGCGAGGCGGTCTGGCGGCGGACCATCGACATCGACCTCACCGGCGTATTCCTGGGCTGCAAGCGCGCCATCGCGGAGATGCTGCCGCGCGGCCGGGGCCGCATCGTCAACATGGCCTCGGTGGCTGGGCTCAACGGCACCGGCGGCGGCGCCGCCTACATCGCTGCCAAGCACGGGGTGGTGGGCCTCACCCGCCAGATGGCGGTGACCTACTCGGCCCGAGGCATCACCGTCAACTGCGTGTGCCCGGGCCCGATCCTCACCAACCTGCGCCAGCACTCGCAACAGATCCTCGGCCCCGACGTGCCGGACATGAGCGGCCGCGGCGTGGCCGTCAACGACGATCAGATCCGCGGCCTGGTGCCGGTGGGTCGGCGGGGCACGGTGGAGGACATCGCCTCCGCGGTGTGCTATCTGGCCTCCGACGAGGCCGGCTACATCACCGGGCACGCCATGGTGGTGGACGGAGGATGGAGAGCCAAATGATCACGAAATTTTCGGTCCTCTACGTCGGGCAGATCGAGCTGGAGAACGTGGGGCTGCAGGGGACGCCCGCCAACGACCGGCGCTACTCGAACGAGCGGCTGGTCGAGGCGTACCACACCGCCCGGGACGTGTCCCAGCTCATGGACGAGCACGGCTACTACTGCCTGTGGACGGCCGAGCATCACTTCCAGCACGAGGGCTACGAGGTGTTCCCCAACCTCATCCTCCTCGGCACGTGGCTGGCGACCCAGACCAAGCGTCTCAAGTTCGGCTGCGCCTTCAACATCCTCCCGATGTGGCATCCCATCCGCCTCGCCGAGGACTACGCGGCCGCCGACATCATGACCAACGGGCGCATCATCATGGGGGTCGGGCGCGGCTATCACACCAGGGAAGTCGAGAGCTTCGGCGCGCCCATGCTCGACAACAAGGCCAACCAGGAGCTCTTCGAGGAGCAGATGGAGGTGCTCCTCAAGGCGTTCAACGAGGAGTCGTTCTCCCATCGCGGCAAGCACTACACGATCCCGCCCCCGGTCGAGTATCGCGGCTACACGCTGAGCGAGGTCACCTTGGTGCCGCGGCCCATCCACCGGCCGGTGGAGCTGTGGCAACCCATCGCCTCCGGCAAGACGCTCCCGTACATCGCCCAGCGGGGCATCAAGGGCATGGTCACGCTCAACGGGGAGAAGATCTTCGACGACGTGGCGCGCACGTACCAGGCGGAGGCAGCGAAAGCGGGCAGGAAGTTGGCGCTTGGAGAAGATCTCTGCTGGGGCGTGGGCCTCTACCTCGCGGACACGCAGGAGGAAGCGATCCGACGCGTTGAGCCGTATCACGACGAGCGCTACAAGTGGTTCGCGCCGTTCGGCTTCGTGCGCTACGCCGACGCCGAGGGCCGGCCCTGGGGGACCCCGGGCGCGCCCGCGCGCATTCCCAGCATCCGCGACGGCGTCGACCAGAAGGCCTGGCTGTGCGGCCCGCCGCGGCAGGTGATCGAGGGGATCCGTTACTTCGAGTCCCGCTACCCCGGCCTGGACCAGATGATGATCCACTGGGCCGAAGGCATGGGGCCGAAGGAGTTCAAGGAGCAGCTCACCTGGTTCGCTCGCGAGGTGATGCCCGCGTTCACCCGGCGGGGGTGAGCCCCCCGGGGGTATACCCCCTCCCCGTAGTTCCCCCTCGTGGGAGACCCCCCAGGTATTGTATTTTCCCCTTGCGCTCCCTCGTGGAGTCGCGATAATACCCTCGGCCGGATCGGGAGGCGCCGGGCGGCACATCCCACTAAGCGGCCAAACCACTCGCAGGGGAGGACGGAGAATGGCGAAAGGCAAGAAGGCGTTCGGTGGCTACGCGATCAACTTCAAGGGTTGCAGCGACACCCTCGAGTCCGTGATGGGCTCCTCGCCCATCGGGCCCTCGGAGATGACGAAGAAGATCTGGGCCTACGTGAAGCGGAAGAAGCTCGCGAAGAAGTAGGCGGCGCCGCGCTCCCGACCGGATCATTCCAGGCTCTGCCCGGCGCCTCCAGGATCACCCGGCCGCTTGACTTGCCCGCCTCCGCCCGCTCACACTGAGCCCCGGAGCCCATCCCCTCAGGGAGGCGAGCGATGATCATCACGGCAACCGAGCGTTCCACCTACCTTGACGTCTCGAAGATCGAGTGGGAGCCCACGCGCTTCCCGGGCGTTTATACCAAGAAGCTCTACGAGGACGCCTCCGGCAAGACCACCTCGCTCACCAAGATGGACAAGGGCGCGGTGCTGCCCACGCACCGGCACGTGGGCCTCGAGCAGAGCTACGTGATCCAGGGCACGCTGGTCGACGACGACGGGGCCTGCACCGCGGGCAATTTCGTGTGGCGGCGTCCCGGCTCGGTCCACAAGGCCTGGTCGCCGGACGGCTGCATCGTCCTCGGGGTCTTCGACACTCCGAACCAGTTCCTGGACTAGAGGCCCAGGCGCTCGGGGATCTCGTCGAGCCGCTCGACCTCGTGGTCGGGTGTCAGCTCGAGCTCCTCCATGGCGACGCCCAGCCGGTTGCACCAGCACGTGCGGTAGCCGAAGGCCGCCGCCCCCGCCACGTCCCAGGCGTTGGACGACACGAACAGGATCTCGCGGGCGGAGAGGCCGAAGGCCCGCGGGCCGAGCTCGTAGACGCGCGGCGACGGCTTGTAGACGCGCACCTCGTCCACGGAGATCACGTGCTGGAAGACCCCGTCGAGCCCCGCCGAGGCGATGGCGGCCGCGAGCATCTGCGGAGAGCCGTTCGAGAGGATGCCGAGCGGCGCGGGGGCGAGCGCGGCGAGCGCCCCCTTCACCTCGGGGTACGTCGCCAGGGAGAGGTAGGCGTCCATCAGGGCCTCGGCCTGCATGGGGCTCGGCTGAAGCCCGAGGCGGCGGAGCGCGAAGGAGAGCGCGGTCTGGGTGACCGCCCAGAAGTCCACGTAACGGTCCATGAGGGATCGGAGCCAGGTGTACTCGAGCTGCTTCTGCCGCCACAGGGCGGAGAGCGCCTGCGGATCATCGGTGACGGCGCGGCCCGCCTCGACCACGGAGTGGACGTCGAAGAGCGTGCCGTAGGCGTCGAAGAGGAAGGCTCGGGGCGCCGGCATCCACGCTCCTCCAGGCTTTCCGACCCGCGGCTAGCCGCCGCCGGAGCGGATGGCGGCGCTCGACCGTCGCCCGCGCCGCGGCGGAGGCGCCGGACGCCGGGGCGGATCGTCGCCGATGTCGAGGCCGTTGGCGATGAAGCCGTACTGGAGCAGCTTGCGCGCGTCGCGGAAGGACAGACTGCGCGTCTGAGAGCCCAGGACGATGAGGAGAAAGCGCTGGCCCGCGCGCCACGCGGCGATGGCCAGGTTGTATCCGGCCTCATTGGTGAAGCCCGTCTTGAGCGCTTGCACCCCACCCGGGTCGTCGAAGAGGGGGATGCGGCGCGCGTACACGCGGCCCCGGAAGACGAAGGTCTTGCCCCCCAGGATGGTGCGCGAGGCGGGGAAGTCCGTCACGAGCAGGCCGATCAGGTTCGCCATGTCCTGGGCATTCGTCCGCTGCAGCGGATCGGGCAGCCCGTGCGGGTTGGCGAAGCGGGTGGCGGCGAGGCCCATCAGCTGCGCCTTGTTGTTCATTCGGTGGACGAAGGCTTCCTCGTTCCCGGCGAGATGCTCGGCCACCGCGGCGGCGGCGTCGTTGGCGGAGGCGATGGCGACGCCCTCGAGGAGGGTGCCGAGCGCCACCGTCTCGCCCGTGCGGAGCCCCATGCGGTAGCGCGGCGTGTCGGCGGCGCGCCGGCTCACCGTCACGCCCTCGTCCCACTCGGCGCGCCCGGCCTCGAGATCCTCGTAGGCGAGATAGAGCGTCATCAGCTTGGTGAGGCTCGCGGGGGCATGGTCCTCGGAGGGATTCTTGGCGAACAGGACCTTGCCGTCGGCGTCGAGCAGGATGACGGAATCCGCGCTCAGCGAGAGGCCCTGGCCGCCCCGGGCGGTCGGTGCCGCCGAGGCGACGGCGACGGCGAGCAGGGTCATGACGACAAGAGCGGAAAGGGAGACGATTCGGCGCACTCCTCCAGATTCTAGCGCGCCCGCCGGGAGCCGGGAAACGAAAAGCCTAGTGGATGGCGCGCTTGAGCTCTTTGGAGGGCTTAAACCGGGGCGTGCGGCCCGCCGCCACCACCATGGGCTGCCCCGTGCGCGGGTTCTTGCCCCGCCGCGGCTTGCGCCGGCTCACGCAGAAGGTTCCGAAGCCCACGAGGGTCACCGCCTGACCCCGCTTGAGCGATGTCCGGATCGAAGCGAGCAGCGCACGGAGAGCCCGATCCGACGCGGCCTTCGTCCAGCCCGTGGATGCCGCCATCGCGCTCACGATGTCCGATCGGATCATTGCAGGAACTCCTTTCCGTCTCGCGGGGTTCGGAGAATAGCAGAGTCGCGGTTGGACGGTCAAGACGACGATGGTATCGTGGAGCATCATGCGGGCGCGCGCATGGACGATCGCGGCGGCCGGGCTGGCGCTGGGGCTGGTGCTCGGCGTGGGAACGGCGCGCGCGCAGGATACGAGCCTCACCCTCAGCGAAGCGAGCCGGGCGGGCGCCATTCCGTGGGATCGGCTCGAGCTCGACGCCTACGAGCTCGTGCGCGACGTGGTGCAGGGGGCGGCGGTGGCCCGCGAGGTGCGCGACATCACCTTCCGCAGCCACAAGCCCATCCTCGATTTCCTCCTCGACCATCCCGACTTCGCGGCGGACGTGGCGCGGGTCTTGCGCGAGGGGAAGTATCACGTGCGCCGCGTGGGCAGCCTCTACGAGGCCGACGACGGCCGGGGCGTGCGCGGGCTCATGCGGCCGCTCCTTGCGGAGAACGGCCGGCGCGTCTACTACCTGGAGGGACGCTACGACCCGCCGCTGCTCCCCGCGCTGTCCGGCCGGGCCGTCATCGCCCTCGACAGCGAGCACCTGCAGGGGCCCGACGGGGTCACCTACTGCGCGATGCGGTTCGCCGGATTCCTCAAGCTCGATTCCGCGGTCGCGGACTCGTTCGCGCGGGTGCTGCAGGCCTTCTCCGAGGACCAGATGGATCGCCGCGTCCGGCGCTTCTTCGGGCACGTGGCAAAGGTGAGCCGGCGCGCCTACGACGATCCCGAGGGGCTCGCCGACCTCCTCACGACGCGTCCCGAGCTGGCCGCCGAGCGGCTCGCGGAGTTCCGTGCGCTACTGCTCGCCTCGGTCCCGCCGTCCTGGGCGGCCGCCGGCGAGTACCGGTTCCTCGACGCGCCGAGCCTCACGAATCGCCCCGAGTGAAGCGCGCGCTCCTCTTCACCATGGAGGGCAACGCCGACGGCGAGGCCGCCCTCGTCTATCTGCAGGCGCGCGGCGTCGCGGTGGACGTGCGCGACGTCGGCAAGGATCCCGACGCGAGCCTCGAGCTCTTCAAGCGCATCGGCCGCATGACAGTGCCGGCCGTGGTCATCGACGACCACGTCTTCCTGGGCTTCGGAGCCCACAAGGACGAGATCGAGTCCCTCGTCCGCTAGCGACTCGACCCCTTATCGGCGGTCGAGCGCGAACTTCTGGAAGGTGTGGCAATCCGCGGGCGCGCGGCCGCGGCTCACCGCGAACGTCCACGTTACCTCGCTCACGTAGATGTCACCCCGCGAGTCCACCGCCAGGCCGTGGGGCGCCGCGAAGCTGCCCGCCGCGGTGGCGTCGGCGGTGCCCCAGCGCGCGATCACCCGGCCCTCCCGATCGAACACGCTCAGCCGCGCGGGCTTCGCCTCGCGCGTGGGCCCGTGGCGCCGCGAGATGTCGCCGGGATGCCACCAGAGCTCGGAGACGTAGGCGCGGCCCTCGCCGTCGAAGACGAGGTGGGTGGGCCGCTGCGTGTCCGTCCACTCGGACAGGTACTCGCCGTCCGGGCTGAAGATCTGGATACGGTCGCTCTCGCGGTCGCACACGAAGACCCGCCCGTCCGCGGCGACCGCGATGCCGTGCGGCAGGTAGAACTGCCCCGGCCCGGTGCCGGGCACGCCCCACGAGCGCTCGAGGACACCGCTGGGTGAGAAGCGATGCACGCGGCAGTTGCCGTAGCCGTCCGAGACGTATAGGTGGCCGCGGGGACCGACGGCGATGTTGGTGGGGCGGTTGAAGGGGCCGGCCGGCTTCGTGATCGTCATGTAGTCCTTGCCGTCGTAGCCGGTGTCGGACGGCGTGTCCATGATCCCCAGCGTCATGAGGAGCTTGCCCTCCGGCGTGAACCGCCGGATGGTGTGGTTGCCGTCGTCGGTGCAGAAGAGGGTCCCGTCGGGGGCGACGGTGATGCCGTGGGTCCGATAGGTGAACTGGCCCTCGCCCCACGAGCGGATGAAGTTGCCCTTCTGATCGTAGGCGATGATGGGATGGTCGCCCCGGCAGATGAGGTAGACGCGGTCCTCGCCGTCCACCGCCACGCCCGCCACGTCCCGATGCACGTAGCCGGACGGGAGCTGCTCCCAGCCTTCCACCACCGCGTATCGCCGCGCGCCCGTCTCCGCCATCGCTGGTCTCCCCGCGCCGGCATGGCCGCTGACGTCCGGCGGCCGGCGCGGGTCCGACTATCCGACGACGCGCGGGCCCCCGTCAAGGGCCCGCGCGCCGCCGCGAGGTTACTTCTTCCAGTAGTGGGCGACCACGACGTCGATGGGCGGGCGGATCTTCTGCGCATGCGGCACCGCCCGGGAAGCGAAGTCCTTCTGCGACTTGAGCACCTTGGCGAAGTACGGGTTCTTCTGCGACTCGACCTCGTACACCTTGTCAATGGCGGGGAGCTGCGCCTTGAGGACGTCCGGGGGCGTGGTGAGGATCTTCACGCCGTGCTTCTTCTCCAGCTCCTCGATGGCCTTGCTATCCTGGTCCACGCTGTACGCGGTCATGCGGATGATCTCCGCCATGCCCGCCCACTTCACGATGGCCTGGAGATCCTTGGGCAGCGCGTCCCACTTGGGCTTGTTGATCAGCACCTCCTGGTAGGAGGCGGGCTGCCGGAGATCCGGCATGTAGTAGTTCTTCGAGACGTTGTAGAAGCCCATGAGGATGTCGTGGCTGGGAATGGCCCATTCGGCGCCCTCGATGGCGCCCCGCTCCAGCGCGGGGATGACCTCGCCGCCGGCGAGCGTCACCACCGACACGCCCATGGTCTTCATCATCTCCATGCCGAGGCCGGAGGTGCGGAACCGCATCTTGCGCAGCTCGTCGAGGTTGGTGAACGGCTTCTTGAACCAGCCGAGGGGCTCCCAGTACGGCAGGCTGGTGGTGAAGACGGGCACCACCACGTTCATCTTGAGCTCCTTTTGCAGGAGGTCGTTGTAGAGCTCGAGCCCGCCCCCCGCGAAGAGCCACGCGAGGTACTCTTCCCGGTCCATCCCGAACGGCCCGCCGGGCCCCGGCGCGAAGAGGCCGGCGGCCGAGTTCTTGCCCGCCCAGTAACCGGGCCAGGCATGGCTGGCGTCGATGATGCCCCGGTTGACCGCGTCGAGCACCTCGAAGGCGGGGACTATGGTGCCCGCCGCCGACATCTCCCACTTGAGGCGGCCGCCCGACATGTCTTCCACCATCTTCGCGAGCTCGACGGCCGAGATATGCAGGAGATTGTTGGCCGGCCAGGCGCTCTGCACCTTCCACACGATCTTCTGCTGGGCGGCGGCGTCGCCGGGACCGCGCCAGAGCACGGCGGCAAGGATGAGCACGGGCAGGGCGAAGGCGAACCAGGCGATGATGACGTTCCTGGATTTCATAGCTCCTCCTCTGTCACGGGGTTACTTGCCGAACAGGTAGCGCGGGAACCACAGCGCGATCTCCGGGAAGATGATGCACAGGGCGAGGCCGATGAGCTGCAACACCATGAACTGCCCCATGCCCCGGTAGATGTCGCCGAGCGACCAGCTCGGCGCCACGCCCTTGAGGTAATACGCCGACATCGCTACCGGCGGCGAGAGGAAGGCGGTCTGTAGATTGACCGCGATCAGGGTGGCGAACCACAGCATGTCGATCTTCATCGCCAGGATGATCGGCTGCATCAGCGGCACGAAGACCAGGATGATGGCCGGCCATTCGAATGGCCAGCCCAGCAGGAAGATCACCACCATGATCAGCGCCAGCATGGCCACCGGCGGAATCTGCCAGGAGAGGAGGGCGTTGGTGGCTACCGTGGCCGTCCCCAGCCGCGAGAACACTGCCCCGAACACGTTGCCGCAGACGGCGAGGAAGATGACGGTACTGGACTGGAGCAGGGTGTTGTAGACCGCGTCCTTGAGCCGCTGCCACGTGAACTGCCCGTAGATGATGGCCAGGAAGGCCGCGCCGACCACGCCCATGGCGGCGGCCTCCGTTGGGGTCGCCCAGCCCCAGACGATGGTGCCGAGCGTGGCGATGATGAGGATGGCGTGCGGCACCATCCCCAGGGTGAGCTCCCAGGCGATGGCCCCGATGCTGCCGGTGCGCTCCTCGGGCGGCAGCGGCGGGCCCAGGCGAGGATTGATGAAGCAGCGCACCAGGCAGTAGACGATGAAGATGCCGGCGAGCAGGAAGCCCGGGCCGAAGCACGAGGCGTACAGTTCGGCGACGGAGACCCCCATGACCGGCCCCATCACCACCAGCATGACGCTGGGCGGCACGAGGATGCCGAGCGTGCCGCCGGCGGTGATGGCGCCCGCGGACATCTTGATGTCGTAACCGGCCTTGGTCATGATCGGCACCGCCATGATGCCCATGAGCACGACGGTGGCGCCGACCGTGCCGGCGGCGATGCCGAAGATGGTCGCGGTGATGAGGACGCCCACGTAGAGGGAGCCGGGCACCGGCCCCATCATGAGCTGGAAGCCCCGGAACAGGCGCTCCATGAGACCGCCCTGCTCCATGAGGTACCCCATGAAGATGAATAAGGGGACGGCGGCCAGTACCTCCTCCTTCATGAGCCCGATGGTCTGGAACACCATGATGTAGAACGCGCGATCGCCGAGCCCGATCCAGCCGAAGATCAACGCGAGGAGCAGCAGCGTGAACGCGATGGGGAAACCGATGAAGATGGCTCCCAGCATCAGCACCAGCATGATGGCGCCGAGCAGCTCGGGGCTCATCCGATCTCCAAGTGCTCGCGATGGACCCACTCGCGGCCCGTTCGGATCGCGTAGAGGCTCTTGAGGAGCTCCGCGACACCTTGGATGAGTAGGAACATCGCCGTGAACGGGATGACGAACTTGAACGGCCAGACGATCGGACGCCAGGGGCTCGCGTCGGACGTCTCCCCGATCTGAAACGAGTGATAGGCTTCCTGCCAGCCGAAATAAAAGAGGAAGAGCATCGCCGGGAAGAAGAAGAAAAAGTACCCGATCGCGTCGATCCGGTTCTGGCGACGGATGGACCACCGCGAGTAGAGCATGTCGGTCCGCACGTGCCCGATGCGCATCAGGGTGTAGGCGGTTCCCAGCATGAAGTGGGTGCCGTACATCATGTAGACCACGTCGAAGGCCCAGATGGTGGGCGCCCGGAAGAAGTGGCGGGCCACGACCTCCCAGGTGACGGCGATGGTCATGGGGATGATCAGCCAGGCGACAGCCCGCCCGACGTAGCTGGCCAGGCGATCGATGACTTCGACGGTGGTCCGGAAGGCCGGAGACGCCTCTCGATGGTTGGGTGCTGCTACGGGCGCATCCGTCGCCACACGGGTCCTCCGTTCTGTTCTCGGAAGTTGAGCGCCGAGCTCAAGGAAGAGTGGGTCCGTGGGTCGGCGGAGCGGTCCGTCGAACTCCCGGACGGCGGCTGGCCCGCCGTCCGGGGTCCAACCTCACCGTTCGGCTACTTCAGCCAGATCTTGTCCTTGTAGTAGTGTTCCGCGATGAAGTTGTAGGGCGGCCAGTAGGAGAGACGATACGGCACCACCAGGGACGAGTACTTCTTCTGCGAGTCGATGACCTTCCGGTAGAAGTCGTCCTTGGCGGCGTCCGCCTGCCACGCCTCGTCGTAGGCCTTGAGGAATCCGCGGTTCAGCTCGTCGGTGGTCTTGATGATCTTGACGCCGGCGGCGAGCAGCTCCTGGCAGGCCTTCGCGGTCTTTTCCTGGAAGCGCACGAAGTGGTTCCAGTAGGAGGCCTGAACGGACGCCTTCACGATCTCCTTCAAGTCGGCGGGGAGGGCATCGTACTTCGGCTTGTTGATGACGAACTCGCCCACCGTCACCGGCTCATGCATGCCCGGCGCGTAGTGGAACTTGGCGATCTTGTCGATGCCGAGCACCCGGTCGTCCGAGCAGTTGACCCACTCGGCGCCGTCGATGGCGCCACGCTCCAGGGCGGGGACGATTTCACCCCCCGCGAGTGTCACGCTGGCCACGCCGAGCTTGTTGTAGACCTCGGCCCCGGCCGCATAGATGCGATACCGCTGCCCCTTGATGTCCGCGAAGGAGCGGATCTCCTTCTTGAACCATCCCATGGCCTGGGGGCCTTCCGGGTGGACCTGGAAGCTGACCACGTTCATCTTCAGGCGCTGCTGATAGGCCTCCTGCAGCAGCTCGTGACCGCCGCCCTCCCAGTACCAGCCGTAGTAGTCGATGAAGTCCATGCCGAAGAGGGGGCCGTGGGTGAGCGGGATGAAAGCCTTCAGCTTGCCCACGATGTAGCCGGGGGTGGTGTGCCCCGCGTCGAGGACCCCGCGGCTCACCGCGTCCTGGATCTCGAAGGGGGGAACGACCGCGCCGGCGGGCACCACCTCGATCTTGAGCCGCCCGCCGGAGGTCTTCTCGATCGTCGCCACGAGGAGCTTGGCGGCGTCGTCCGGGAACGTCCCGATCGGCCAGGCGGTCTGCATCTTCCACCTGATCGGGGCCTGGGCGGTAGCCGGGCCGGGCGTGCTGTACCAGCCGGCCACGAAAGCGAGCATGCCGACAAGGATCGCGAGGGCGATCGCGGACCGAACGGACACGAGGTTACGCATGGGGCCCTCCGCTGTGAGGGTTCGCAATGTCGAAAGGTGGCGCGATTCTAGTGATGGCCCCCGGCCCTGTCAATCCCGAAATCGGCCCCCGTGTGGGGCGTGGCGTGAGAAGTCATGGCCGGCATGGTGTCCACGTAGAGCCCGGGGTAGCGGATCGTCGCGGCGTCCTCCGTCGCGCAGCACAAAAAATTCCTTGACACGCCGGTCGTCTGGACTGTACGTGGGGCGATGACCACCGCCTCCACCCCGAAGCTGAGGGCGCATCCCGCCTATCTGGCCGTCATCCGCACTATCGACAAGTTCACCGTCGTAACCAGCTATCTCTTCGTGATCGCGATCGTCCCCCTGATCTTCGCCAATGTCGTCGAGGTCTTCGCCCGCTACGTGCTGAGGGCTCCGACTGTGTGGGCCCTCGACGTGACCACCATGTCCTACGCGACCCTCTTCATGCTGGGCGCGGCGCTGGCGCTCCTCAAGGGCGCCCACGTGCGGACCGACATGTTGTGGGAGCGGTTCTCGGACCGGACGAAGGGGATGATCGACAGCCTGGCCCTGCTGGTGTTCTTCTTGCCGACCATGGCGGTGCTGTTCTTCATCTCCTGGGACGATTTCCTCTACTCGATCTCGATCGACGAGCGCTCGAGCTCCGGCGCCTGGACGCCGATCTTGTGGCCGCTGCGCGGCGTGATTCCGCTGGCCGCCTTCATGCTGTTCCTGCAAGGGATCTCCGAGCTCATGAAGAGTCTCTGGGCCTGGCGCACCGGCGAGTTCCTGACGTCGCACGAGAAGATCGAGGTCTGAGGGCATGAGTGCCAACGAGGCCCTTGGATTCCTCATGCTCTTCGGCATGATCGGGGTCATCTTCATCGGGTTCCCGATCTCGTTCACGCTGCTGTTTCTCGCCCTGGTGTTCGGCGGAGTGGGATTGGGCTGGGAGCAGACCTTCAATCTCGCCTATGTCCAGATCTGGGGCACGATGAAGGACGAGATCTTTCCGGCCGTGCCGCTCTTCATCTTCATGGGTTTCATGACCGAGCAGGCCGGGCTCATGGAGCGGCTGTTCGGGGCGATGCGGACCCTGCTCGCCGCGGTCCGCGGCTCGCTCTATCTGGCGGTCATCCTGACCGCGACGATCTTCGCCATGGCCACGGGCATCGTCGGCGCGGCGGTGACGGTGCTTGGCATCATGGCCGCCCCGATGATGCTCAAGTCCGGTTACGATGCGCGCCTGTCGGCCGGCGCCATCGCCGCCGGCGGCACGCTGGGCATCCTGATCCCGCCCAGCATCATGCTGGTGGTGATGGGGCCGGTCATGGGCGTCCCCGTCAACCTGCTGTACTCGGCGTCATTCGGCCCGGGGTTCTTGCTCGCCGGCTGCTACATCGCCTATACCCTGCTCCGGAGCTTCATCAATCCGAAGCTGGGGCCGGCCATGACGATGGAGGAGCGCAGGGTCGCCCACCACGAGATGACGACGGAGAAGGTCCGCGTGCCCGTGGTGGCGCTCGGTCTGATCTGCATGATCGCGATGAGCTACCTCGTCGCCGACACGGCCTTTAGCACCCTGGGTGTGCCGCCGCTCGCGGTCGCGGTGGGTCCGTTCGCGGTATCCGGAGCCGCCCTCCTGCCCGCGGCGGCCACCGCGTATCCCTTCTTCCGCAGTCCCTACTTCCGCGCGATCGTGCTGGGCATCGCGCCGCTGAGCGCGCTCATCGCCTTCACCCTCGGCACCATCATCGGCGGGCTGGCGACGCCGACGGAGGCCGCGTCGTGCGGCGCGTTCGGCGCCACCCTGCTGGCGCTGGTCTACGGTCGGCTCAACTTCAAGTCGGTCGTCAATGCGTCCATGGGCACGATGGTGACGGTTGCCATGGTCCTGTTCCTGGCGGTGGCGTCCAACGTGTTCGGCTCCGTCTTCACGAAGCTCGGCTCGGCGAACTTGATCACGCAGACCCTCCTCGCTATCCCGGTGGGAGACTGGTGGAAGCTCGCGATGATCATGGCCATCTTCTTCATCCTGGGGTGGCCGTTTGAATGGCCGGTGATCATCCTGGTCTTCCTGCCGATCGTCATGCCGGTGATCGAGAAGCTCCAGCTCGGCCTCAACAAGATGGACCTGTTGCTCTGGGTCGGCACCGTGATCGCCGTGAACATGCAGACGGCCTACTTGAGTCCGCCGGTCGCCATGTCGGCCTACTACCTGCGTAACGTGGTGCCCCAGTGGAGCCTGGGCACGATCTACAGGGGCATGATGGACTACATGGTGATCCAGGTGTTCGTCCTCGTCGTGCTGCTGCTCTTCCCGTGGATCGCCTTGTGGCTGCCGCACGCGGTGCGGTAGGAGATACGAGGGCCCGGCGCGACAAATGAAGAAGGGCGGCCGCGGGGCCGCCCTTCTTGCACTATCTCGACGGGGTCTGGATCAGCGCTTGGCCGGCCAGTAATGATCCGCCTGGAACGTGTAGGGCGGGAACATGAAGCGCTTGGCGGGCACGACCTTCGACGCATAGGCGCGCTGCGACTCGTAGACCTTCTTGAAGAACGGGTTCTTGGCGGATTCGGCCGCCGCGAACTCGTCCCACACCTTGAGAAACGCCTTGTTGACATCGGGCGGCGTGGTGAGCAGCTGCACCTTGTGCTTCTCCACGAACTCGGCGATGGCGTCCGCGTTCATCCGCTGCCACGTGGCCCACCAGCGCAGGAAAGTCTCCGACGTGGCCGACTTGATGGCCTCCTTCTGCTGAGCGGGCAGGCTGTCCCAGACGTCCTTGTTGATGGCGAGCTCGGCCACCGAGGCGCTCTCGTGCATGCCCGGCGTATAGTGGTACTTCCACACCGTGTGCAGGCCGAGCCGCTGGTCCTCGACGCCGCCGACCCATTCCGCGCAATCGATGGTGCCGCGCTCGGCGGCGGGCAGGATCTCGCCGCCCGGCATGTTGACCACGGCCATCCCCATCTTGGAGTAGAGCTCGGCCACGATGCCGGTCTGGCGGCACTTCATGCCCTTGAAGTCGGCGAGGTCCTTGATCGGGCGCTTGAACCAGCCCATGGCCTGCGGGCTCGGCGGGATGCTGGGGAACGCGACGAGATTGAGCTTCAGCTCCTTCTGATAGAACTCGTTCCAGAGATCGAGACCGCCGCCGTCGTAGACCCAGCCGATGAAGTCGATCGCATCCATGCCGGCGATGCCCGCCGGCGTGTTCGCGAACAGCGTGGCCGCCTTGTTCTTGCCGAACCACCAGTAGGCGATCCCGTAGGCGCCGTCGATGACCTTCTTGTGGGTGGCGTCGAGGATCTCGAACGGCGGAACGATCGCCCCGCCCGGCAACGCTTCGATCTTGAGCTGGCCTCCGGTCAGCTTGTCGACCCGGTCCGCGAAGAACCGGAAGGCGTCTTGGGTCGTCGACGACGCCGGCACCGCCGATTGCATCTTGAGCACTCGAGGTGGCGGGGATTGCTGGGCGAGCGCCGGACCGGCGGTCGCCACAGCGAGCACCGCCACGACCACAGCGGCTCTCGTGAGGGCAGTGATGATCATCGGAGTGTTCCTCCTATGGTCAAGGGTAGGTTCGGCCTATTCTTCGGCCGCGCGCGGCAAGCTTACCGCAGGGCGGGCACTTCAGCCAGAGCGTTCCGGCCGCTGTTCGAGGCGCTTGACAACGCACCCCGTTCGACAAATAGTGGGACACTTTTCTCGCGCTTCGTTCCCGAGACCGGTCCTGATCCTGTGGCCCCGCCCGTATGGGGCGTCGAGGAGGCGTGCCATGGTCCGACGAGGCCTTGTCCCCGCGCTGTGCCTGCTCTCGATCCTGCTTGCCGGCGCGCCGCCGGCGGACGCCCAGACCCCCAAGCGCGGCGGTGTCCTCCGCATTGCCGACCGTGAAGCGCCCAACCTCGATCCCCATCTGGCGATCAGCTTCCTGACCCACTCCTGGGCCAACATGATCTACAGCCAGCTCGTGCGCTATCCGCACGGGCCGGAGCAGAAGCATCCGGCGGACTTCTCGATCGTCCCCGACCTCGCCGAGCGATGGGACATATCGCCGGACGGCCGTGTCTACACCTTCCACCTCCGGAAGGGCGTGCGGTTCCACAACAAGCCCCCCGTCAACGGCCGGGAGGTGACCGCTGAGGACGCCAAGTACTCGATGGAGCGGTTCGGGCAGAAGTCCGGATTTCGCGCCCGCTTCGACGTGATCCAGGCCATCGAGGTGGTCGACCGCCACACCCTGCGCGTCTCGCTCAAGGAGCCGTTCGCGCCCTTCCTGAATCACCTGGCGGCCGCCACCTATGTCGCAATCCTGCCCCGCGAGGTCGAGGAGCAGTTCAAGGATTTCAATCGGCCCGAGGCCATGATCGGCAGCGGCCCCTTCATGCTGAAGTCCTACCAGAAAGGGGTTCAGATCGCCTTCGAGCGCAACCCCAACTACTACATGAAGGGGCAGCCGTATCTGGACGGCGTGGTCATCGAGATCACGCCGGACGCGGCCGCGCGCCTCTCGCTCCTCCGGGCGGGCAAGGTCGACATGGGGCACATGTGGGGCTACATGGTGCCGGAAGAGGCCAAGTCGCTCAAGCAGACGAATCCTGAGATGGTCATGACGCCGACCATGACGGTCGGCAGCGGCAAGCTCTACTTCCGGACCGACCAGCCGCCGTTCAACGACGTCCGCGTGCGGCGAGCCATCTCGCTGGCGATCGATCGGAAGGGCTGGAATGACGCGCTTCTCTTCGGCGAGGGATGCATCGACGCCGGACCCGTGCCGTGCGCCATGAAGGACTGGCAGCTGCCCGCGTCGCAGATGGACCCGGCGAAGGCCAAGTACCTCGTCGGCTACGATCCCGCGGAGGCGAAGCGCCTCCTCAAGGAGGCGGGCTACCCCAACGGCTTCTCGACGCCGATGTTCCACTGGCCGGGTTACGCGCCGCCGTGGCGGACCTACTACGACCTCGCCGCCGACAACCTCGCCAAGATCGGCGTGACCGTGGAGTTCAAGCCCGAGGAGTACGGCAAGTACATCTCCACGACCTACCTCGGCAAGTTCGAGAAGATGGCGATGGGGCCGCAGGCCCCCGGCAACGACATCGACGACTGGCTCTACAGCTGCTTCTATCCCGAGCAGCCGCACAATCGCAGCCACGTCGCCGACGCGGAGCTGAACAAGATGCTGGTAGCCCAGCGGCGGGAGCTGGATCCCAAGAAGCGCCTGGCCATCGTCCACGACATTCAGCGGCACCTGGCCGACAAGGCCTACTACGTGTACTTCCCCACGCCGCCGCAATACATCACACACGCGCCGCAGGTAAAGGGCTTCAAGCACCACGACGGGTTCTCGCTCGGCCAGCGGCTGATCTTCACCTGGCTCGATCGCTGAGGTCTGGGCGGAGGCGGGAACGCGATGAAGCAGTACGTCCTCCGGCGGGTCCTGCTGGCGGTGCCGACCCTCGTGCTCGTGAGCATCATCGTCTTCTCGATGATGCGCCTCATGCCGGGGGACGTGGTCCTCCGGATGGTGGAGGGCCACGCCTACGCCCCGACGGTGGAGGCGTTGCGCAAGGAGCTCGGGATGGATCGCCCGGCCCACGTCCAGTACCTCGATTGGGTGGGACGGATCGTGACGCGCGGCGACTTCGGCACGTCGTACTGGACCAAACAGCCGATCTTCGACGAGTTCATCGCTCGATTCCCGGTCACCGTCGAGCTCGCCGTGCTGACCATCCTCGTCTCGGTCCTGGTGGGCATCCTCATCGGAATCGTCTCCGCCGTCCGTCAGGACACCGCGTCCGACTACATCGGGCGCGTCTTTGCCATCCTCGCGCTATCCGTGCCGTACTTCGGCCTGGCCGTTCTCGTCGTCGTCCTGCCCGCCATCTACTTCAAGTGGACCCCGGTCTACACGTACGTGGCGCTCACGGTGGACCCGCTCCAGAACTTCAAGATCATGATGGTGCCGGCGCTGGTCTTCGGCGTGACCCGGGCAGGACCCATCATGCGGATCATGCGCTCGGCATTGCTCGAGGTGCTGCGGCAGGACTACATCCGCACCGCGTGGTCGAAGGGACTGCCGGAGCGAGCGGTCGTGCTGCGTCACGCGCTGAAGAACGCCATGATCCCCGTCATCACTCTCGTCGGGCTTCAGACGCCGCTCTACATCGGGGGGTCGGTGATCATGGAGTCGATCTTCCGTCTCCCGGGCGTGGGGCTGTTCTTCTTCGAGGCGCTGACGCGCCTGGACTACCCGGTGGTGCAGTCGGTGAATCTCATCGTGGCCGCCATGGTGGTCGGCCTCAACCTCCTCATCGACCTGACCTATGCCTTCCTGGACCCCCGCATCCGATACCACTAGCGCTGCCGCGACGGCGGCGGTGGACGGAGGGGCGGCGCTCCATCTCGAGCGGCTGCCTCAGACACGCACCTGGTACGTCGACGTCTGGGTGCAGATGCTCCGACGCAAGCCGCTCGGGACCACCGGGGCGATCATCGTGGCGGTCATGCTCGCGGGGGCGGTGCTGGCGGACGTGCTCACGCCGTACGGGTTCTCGGAGACGAACCTGCGCGAGCGATTCATCGCCATGGACGGAGCCCACTGGCTGGGCACGGACCAGATCGGGCGGGATGTCCTCACGCGCATCCTGTACGGGGCCCGGATCTCGCTCTACGTGGGCTTCGGCGCGGTCACGCTGGGGAGCCTTCTCGCGACCCTGCTGGGCATCGCCTCCGCCTACTTCGGGGGACGGCTCGACCTCTTCGTGCAGCGCGGGGTGGACGCGTGGATGGCCTTTCCCGGTCTACTTCTGCTGATGACGATCCTGTCCCTGCTCGGACCCGGCGTTTGGAACATCACGCTCGTGCTCGGAGTGGCCTTTGGGATCCAGAATTCGCGGATCGTCCGGGGCGTCGTCCTCTCCATCAAGGAGAACACGTGGATCGAGGGGGCGCGCGCGGCCGGCGCGGGGCACCTCCGCGTGACGATCGTGCACGTCCTGCCCAACGCGCTGCCCACCATCATCGTGGTGGCGACGACGGGACTGTCCACCGTCATCCTGACGGAGGCGAGTCTGTCTTTCCTCGGGCTGGGGGTGCCGCCGCCGTACCCGACATGGGGCGGGATGCTGTCGCTGGCCGGGCTTGACCACATGTA